>ERZ795048.359-NODE-359-length-49958-cov-7.509649_pt1 | contig 49958 bp, 37 predicted proteins | sample MGYA00375132_ERZ795048 | MGnify/ENA primary metagenome ERZ795048 (study PRJEB30177, sample SAMN05720225) | activated sludge metagenome | isolation source: Anaerobic digester | place: Hong Kong | collected 2014-12-17 ...
TCCTGTATGCCGGATGCTCGCGATGTCAGTGATCTCGCGTATATGATTTACACATCCGGAACCACAGGGAAGCCGAAGGGGGTAATGATTACTCACGCAGGTATTGCCAACCTGGTGCGCTCTGACCTGGACTACTTCGATTTGAAGCCTGGCGACAGGATAGCACAGGGGTCTTCACACTCGTATGATTCATCGCTGGAAGAGATATGGATGGCCTTCGCATCGGGCGCCACTGTAGTAGTTATGGACGATCATGTCGTGCGCCTTGGACCGGATCTTGTTCCCTGGCTTCGGGAAGAACGGATAACGGTGATCTGTCCGCCTCCGACACTGCTTCGTACAATGGGTTGTGAAAATCCATGTTCGGAACTCCCCGATCTCCGGCTTGTGTATGTCGGAGGTGAAGCCCTTCCAAGAGATGTTGTTGATACATGGGCTCCCGGACGGACCCTGGTAAACGGATATGGTCCAACCGAATGCACTGTCACTGCATTGCGGGCCCGAATCAAAGCCGGCGGGCAAATTGTTGTGGGAAATCCTGTTGACGGGATATCAGCATGGATCCTTGACGAACACATGAGAACCGTCCCCGACGGTGAATCAGGAGAGCTATGCCTTGGGGGATACGGAGTAGCATCAGGCTACCGTAACAGTCCCGCGACAACTGCGGAAAAATTCATTGACCATCCGGAGTTCGGACGGATTTTCCGTACGGGAGATTTAGCCCGTCAGCTGCCGGATGGCTCAATTGACTGCCTTGGCCGTATTGATGCCCAGGTAAAGCTTCGCGGATACAGAATTGAACTTGAAGCAATTGAGGCAGAGCTGGTGCAATGTTCCGGGGTTCGTGAAGCCGCATGCCGGATACAGGGCCCGGCTGGACGTGAAGAACTTGCCGCATGGATTGTACCTGCTGATAATTCGAATCCTCCTGAACCGTCAGCACTCGCAAAGGTACTTGCAAATACCCTGCCTTTTTATATGGTGCCCACGCATTACGGTATCATCGATACGCTGCCGCGGACTGTGGGAGGAAAGCTGATTCGGGACTCATTACCTGCAAATGCGCCTTCACTTCATGCGGATACACAGCGTCCCGTAATTCCGCCCCGAAACCCTGTTGAGCTCACGCTCCTGAATGCGGCTGCCGGCGTACTCGGCATTCCTGGAGAGAAGATATCTGTTGATGATGACTTCTTTCTTGACCTTGGCGGGACATCACTGCTGGCTGCGAAATGGGTATCACTGCTTCGTAAAGACATAGCAACCAGTTCTGTAACTGTTCGTGATGTATATGAAGGAAGGACAATTGAAGCAGTTGCAAAACAGATTAGTCTCACATCATCCCCGATTGTATCTGAAACAGTGTACTCCCCGGAATCCGTGCGTCAACATCCGGTGACAGTTTCTCTCTTCCAGGGGTTATATATTCTCTTTGAACTGGTTATATCATCCGCACTTGCCGGCTGGGCTCTTGTGGCATTGCTGCCATACGCAATAAAATATATAGGTTTTGCCGGAGTACTGCTGTCAATACCGTTTCTTTTTGCTGTCGGGACACCACTCTGGACATGTGTTGCCGTAGCACGCTCTGTCGCGTTGAAGCGTATGCTCATAGGCAGATATACAGCGGGAAGAGTACCGGTTTGGAGCGCACAGGGTCTGCGTTACTGGCTTGTCCAGCATACAGTTCGCCAGATTCCATGGTCATGGTTTGAGGGAACAGCCGCCGCGCCGGCTATACTCAGATTGCTGGGTGCACGGATTGGAGGTCATGTTCATTTTCACCGGGGAGCTATTCCGCTGTCCGGCGGATGGGATCTGCTTGATATCGGCGATGATGTCACCGTGTCCCAGGAAACCTCTTTACGTATAATGGATATTGAATCCGGAATGTACGTTACTGCTCCAGTCCGGCTGGAAGCCGGAACAGTGGTTGGAGTACGGGCAACAGTGGCCGGGGGCGCAACTATAAGCGCCGGCAGCATACTTGCTCCTCTTGCCTCATTGGAACCCGGCGTTACAACCGGGGAAAATGAGGTGTGGGAGGGTATTCCCGCAGCGCCGGCAGGTAAGGTCGAGCCGCTTCATCCGATACAGCAGTTCTGCTGGTCAGAACGCCGCTGGATGGTTACCCGCTTTATCGCGGAAACAGCACTTGGTATTCTGATGTCTGTTCCTTTCTGGGGAACATTATTTCTTATATCAATGTGGAAAGGATTAAGTACCTACCAGATACTGGAAAGATTTTCAAGTTCACAACTTGTAATGAATATATATGATCTTGCATTGGCTGCCTCGATTGCATTACCGGTGACCCTTTTAATGGGTGCGATGTTAGCCCGAATGCTTGGCCGTATCCCATGTGGAGAAATACCGTTACGCAGTTCAGCGTATTTGAGGGTTTGGCTGACTACGTCATTCGTGAATTCAGCAAGTACATGGCTCAGTGGAAGTATGTTCTGGCCTGTATGGCTCCGGATGGCTGGAATGCGAATTGGCACGAACTGTGAAATCAGCACGCTGATAGACCTGGTACCCGGCATGGTCGAGATTGAGTCGGACACGTTCTGTGCTGACGGTATTTACCTGGCATGCCCGGAAATTCGTTCGGGAACTGTCCGGCTTGGAAAAGTATACATCTCGCGGGACAGCTTTTTCGGCAACCATGCTATGGTGAGGAACGGAACACAGCTGCCGCCGGACATTCTGCTCGGTGTTTCAACTATTGCCGATCCGGAAAAGATCAGCAGAGGGTCTTCCTGGTTCGGGATCCCGCCTTTTGAGCTGCCTCGCCGGGAAGTGCTGGACATTGACCGTTCACTGACCTATAATCCGGGTCCGGTACGGTATACAACCCGGCTTATATGGGAACTATTACGCTTTGCACTTCCGGGATTACAGGCTGCCGTACTCGCTGTATGGATTGGTATTTCCGATGCGGCGGTTATCAACACAACAGGAATTATCGGCAATACAATCGGATTAGCTGTCGCGGGTCTTGCGCTTCTTGCCGGACTTACGACTGCTGTATTAATATTAAAATGGATGCTACTTGGACGCGTCCGTCCGGGGGTTCACCCGCTCTGGTCATGCTGGTGCAGCCGCTGGGATTTCCTTTACATTGTGTGGGGGCTCTGGGCATTTCCTGTCCTGACACCTTTTCAGGGAACACTTTTACTGAACTTCTATCTCAGGCTGATGGGAATGAAGATAGGCCGGCGGGTGGTGTTATCAACCGGATTTGCACAGGTTGTTGATCCGGATATGATTACTATTGGTGATGATGCCACAGTCTCTGCCATTTTCCAGGCTCACACATTTGAAGACCGTGTACTGAAAATTGATCGTATAAAGATTGGCAGCCGTGCAACGCTTGGCCATGGGACTGTTCCGTTATATGGCGCTCACATTGGCGACGGATCCATCGTGACAGCAAACAGTGTAATAATGAAAGAGGAACATCTGCTACCGGAATTGCGATATTCAGGAGCGCCAACCCGTTCAACGGGCAAAGCATACGGTACCGGAAAACATGGGGCATAATAATGGAAATACGTGCATGATTCATATCGCTTTTGCGCACTGGAATGCTCTCAATGTTGCCACATTCCGCGGGGCATTGGAATGGCTTGACGATACGGAGCATCAATACAGTTCAAGGTTCAGGGACCATATATCCCGTTCTGAGTGGCAGGGCGGCCGTATTTTACTGCGCTGGCTTTTGTCTCGTATTACACACAGCGATCCTGCACAATGGCGGTTCAGAAAAGAACCTTCAGGTCGGCTTACCATCAGTCAGAAAATATCCTGCGGGTATTCTGTAAGCCTTTCACGGGCACCTGGAATTGCGGTGGCAGCCATTGCATCAGGCTTCCCGGTTGGTGTGGATGTTGAAGCTGTGAACGCTGCCGGCATTGCGGAGGATGTATTGACGGATACTGAGCGTGTCAATGCCGCGCAAAATCCTGTTGCTCTAACTAGTTTCTGGTGTATGCGTGAAGCTGTTGCAAAGGGGTGCGGCGCAGGAGTAGCCTGGGCCATGGAGCCTCAGTGTTTTCAGAGTGAAAGCAGATATATTGACCCCTCAGGGAATACATGGTCCTCTCTCCGGTTATTCTTACCATCCGGCTGGACAGGAGCAGTTGCAGCTCCGGGAATGATACCTGAAGTAGTACTGATCGATGCATTCGCATCCGGATTCCCGTGATATAACAGCATCAATTGATAGTAATATATGCCTGAAAGCTTTCACTGTACAAGAGACATTTTACAAATCGTGTTCTATTATATGGAGCCTGCAAATGAATGTACAATTAAATAACACCCTTCTTCTCCGAGAGAAAATTGAAGCCAAATATTCCGGTTCAAAATCAACTCTATTTAAATTTTACGACACCCTGTTTTCTTTATTGGGGGGCAATGGAGAGAATACAATCTGCAATAACATGTGTATCCAAAACAATTGTGATTGCTGCGAATTTCCCCAGGCTGATATCACTGAAAAAGGCAAACCCGCAAATACCTTTACCGGATTGCTTCCGTATGAAATAGAATATCTTTCCCTGAAAAGCTCACCAGTATCATTTGAAGAAAAATTCGATGTGCATGAATCAGGCCTTGGACTGGTATGCAGAAAAATTGAAAAAAAATGTATTCGCAAACCACTTGATTGCGCCCTTTACCCTTATACCTTCGCAAACTATTCAAACTCAAATGAAAACATTTTTGTCGATATCCTTTTCAGTAAGGAAAAATGCCCCATTTTTTCGAATACAGAATTGACAGAAAACTTTTTCAGTATTACTTTTGAGCGGACGGTAAACCTTGCACACACAGTAGCGGAATTTGACACGGATATATTAATTCTTATTTGTTCCTATGCTCCTTATTACAGAGGTTTTGACAGATATAAAACTGTCATGATCAGAACCGGTCAGACACCATTACACAATAACCCTGACCTTTTACACGCTGTTGATACTATTCCGAATTATAATAAGAATGCGAGCTGATAGTAGATTCCACAATAAAGTCGATACGCACGTGTATGATATGATATCGTCGCACCTGAAAGAATCTAATAACCATACCTATATCATACAGCGTGATGGGAAGTGTGTATTATGAGCCACAAAGAAACAGTACGTGCTGTAATAACCAAAATAGTCTTTGTGATCATGCTCCTGGTTTTATCGTGTTATCATCCTGCCGCCTCGAATGATTATACTATAACACTTACGATATACACCCATGGCACCCATAAACTGTGGACCTGGTCACTCAATACCGATTCAATATTAATCATTAAACACTCAACAAACAATGAGCCGGACAGTACAATTTTATCCAGAAAACTTACTGCTGCCGAAAAAGAAAACCTGCAGGCTACAATCAAGACCATCCCCCTTGCCTCCCTTAAAAGCACATATATCAACAGGCAGGTTCAGGGTGAAATTCACCGTGAGTTCGACATACGCATTGGATCAGAAAGAAAAAAAATTACCGTGTACTTCATGGAGGTAGAACCTCTTGAAAAGATCAATACAGTTATGCGTTCTTTTGCCGAATTCAATTATTAGTGTTTGACATTTTCGCTGACAATTTTCAGATAAAAGGTCTACCCATAATGAGTTGATCAGCGGAGATATGATATGACAGGAAAGAAAAAAATAGTTGTTGCAGCTTTGCTTCTTACAGTATGCCTGGTTCCCACAGTGCGTTGTAATCTTCTATGGCGTTTTGCTCCTACTTTACTGCAGGGTGCGGCGGCAATTGCAATTAAAGGTGAAGCAGTGATGATCACCAGAAAAGGTGTCCGCATACGTCTGACAAAAAACCTCAGACTTTCCGCTGATATCCTTTTAATGCCCGGATCACGGTTAATTACCGGACGTAATTCATCAGTTGACCTTGTGTTTACAGATTCAATAAAAATGCGCATCGGCCCCAGAACCTCTATTACACTTGATATGGCGCGATTGCTCGAGAACATCAGTTTTTCACAAATCAATGTACGCCTTAATAAAGGTCGTATGTTTGCCACGATGAATAAACTTGCAAAAAAATCACGTTTTTCGATATCTACGTTACGGTCAATTGTGAACGTGCGCGGCACAGAATTTCTTGTTGAAGAAACCGGCAGCTCAAACAACATTATTGTCACTGATGGTAAGGTCGCTGTAAGCGACAGAGGCGGGAAGCACCTGGCATTTGTTGATGAAGGGAAACAGGCCATGATAGCTCAATCAGGCACTGCAACAACGGGTGATATAACCCCAATCCAGAAAGAACTTGTCGATACCATGTCTGCGAACATAGCATCATTGACCAGCGACGATAAAAAACGGATCAGGGATATTGTCGAAAACTTTGAAGAGAACAGGCGTCTGATACGGGAAGCACATGAGGCACATAAAGCCCTTATCAGCGGAGCGGTACACGATCAAAGAACAAATGATACAAAAAATGTCATTATGCAAAAAGAAAGGGATGCGAAGGGAATTAGCAGCGTTAAATCATCTGCAGCTGATGAACTGAGAAAAATAAGAAACGCGGCAAAATAACAGGAAACAGGCTGTCCTGATGAATACAACAATCACCATAACGAAAGCAGTGTACGGGGGATACGGCCTGGGGTTCCTCGATGGAAAAGCTGTGTTCGTCCCTTCTGCCCTCCCCGGTGAAACAATTAAAATAGAAATAACTCAGGACAAAAAGGACCACGCCTTCGCCCGTCCCATACAGATCATTGAAGCATCACCGGAACGGGTCACCCCGGGATGTGAGAATTTCGGGAGGTGCGGCGGATGTGACTATCTTCATATACCCTATGAATCCGAACTTGCAATCAAAAAAGACATCGCCCTGGAAACAATGCGTAGAATCGCACGTCTTGATCCGGAAAAGATCCCTGAAATATCGATGCATTACAGTGAGAGATTTGGATCCAGGAGCCATGCCACCTTCAGGTTTAATAATAAAGGACTGCCCGGTTTTTATGAACGCGGAACCAATACTCCTGCCCCATTCCCCCGTGAAGGGTGTCCGCTTCTCTCGCCGGAACTCCGCAGAACGTTGTCCGGAATGAAAGGCCGGGAGTCTGACGGGAACATCAAGATTGCCGCGGGCTATGACGGCGTTGCCCGTTTTTCGACAGAGAAGAAATGTGTTATCCGGGAACGTGATTACGGATTCTCCTACGACCGGGACATCAGCTGTTTTTATCAGGCAAACAGGTTTCTCCGGTCATCAATGATCGAAAAAGTCCTTGAATTTGCAGCGCCAATGAAGGATGAAACCTTTGCGGATATCGCATGCGGTGCAGGGTTCTTTACACTTCCCCTGGCAGACATGGCAGCACAGGGAACAGGGTATGATATCGCCCCCCTTACCATACAATGGGCCCGGCACAACGCAACCATGAACGGAATAGAAAACGTATCATTCCATGCTGAGGATTCAGGTGTATTTCATATAGAGGATAAAAAACCGGACCTGATAGTGGTAGACCCTCCCCGCACCGGCCTTACACGAAAAACGGTTGAACGTCTGTCATCCATCGCCCCTGACCGAATCGTATATGTTTCATGCAACCCCTCAACCTTTGCACGGGACCTTCAGAATCTAATGAAAACCGGGTATTCACTGCACAGGCTGCACCTGGAGGACATGTTTCCCGGGACATTCCATATTGAACTTATTGCGCTGCTTTGCCATAGCTGATGGCAGGATTAACCATTAAAATCATTCTTTTCCAATCCTGACTGCCTGATAATGCTCATAAGAGTTCCCCTTGCAAGCTCATTATGTAGCGGCACTACAACATTATATTCTTCCTTATCCAGAATCCGCTGAAGTGAAACATGACTTCCTCTCTGACGGACAATTTCAAAACCTTTTTTTTGTAATATATTAATAACTTCTTTTCCAGACAAAACAGGAAGTTTAGGCATTTAATAATACCTCAACGTCCATTGACATGAATATTTTTTCAGAATTGAAAACAAGCTCCTCCTTGTTACTGAAACTTTCAATATATAATTCAATTGCCTCCCTGATGTTAACCTTCGCTTCTTCAATTGTTTTGCCCTGACTTGCAATACCAAGTTCAACACAGTGAGCAACATACCATGAATCTTCTTTTTCAATTACTATTGAGTATGTAGATTTCATTATTTACTCCGGTAAAATATTATCAAACTTCATGTAACCCATATTTTAAATAATTGTCAAGTATTATGAACCTTTTCCAACAAAGAATCAAGTCACGAATATAAACGATACTGTCGTTACTCATGCTCCCTTAGCCGGAGCCGGTAATATCCCCAGATAAAGAAAAACACCGCAAAAATCATGAAAAACACCCACCCGAAGGGAGGTGAACCCTGGGCAAGGGAAATTCCTATTCCGATGACCGCTGAACCTGACCAGAGAAGCTTCATGGTAAGCATGTGCCGAAATGCAGCCGCGTCTGCTTTATACGCAATCAATGATACTCCCCCGATTCCGAAAAGCGCGGCAGCCACAAGCCTTGATGCCAATGGGTCCACAATTCCCCATCCGAAGAGCTGCAGTGTCTTTTCCGGGAAAATCATCAGGGGAACTGCCACAATATAGTCGAGAATAAAATGCAGTATAAACCATATCCGTAATGAACCTGGAACTGAATTATTTTTCATTCTATGTATCTCCTTTCCACATTATGCAAGTATTGTATGTATCTCTTGAAATATGATAAATAAATTTACCGTAAGATACAAAAAAATAATTGTAACTGTTCTCTTATACAGTAGATACCGTACCTGAAGGTCTTCTTCAAGGAGATTACCACGATACATTAATCTATAAAAGAGGTACAACCATGACACTCACCAGGTCCCAGCTTGAAAAATATGCCGATGTCCTCATCTGGGGACTGGAAACAGCACGGCACAAGCCCTTTAAGCAGCATGATACAATTCTCCTGAGGTACGAAATACCCGGCCTCCCCCTTGCGGAAACAGTGTACCGGAAGCTGCTGGAAAAGAAGTGGAACGTAATACCACGGGCCCTCACCACTCCGGCCATGGAAAAGGATTTTTTTAATTATTCCGACAGTACCATGCGCAGGTTCGTCGGAACATGGGACAAAAATCTTTATGAAAACCTGAACGGGAATATATTCATTTCGGCCCCCTCCTCCCTGACTCATCTCAAAGATGTGGACCCGAAAAGAATGAATGAAGTCGCGGTAGCAAGAAAATCATTGAAAAAAATTGTTGAAAGCAGGGACGAAAAGGGGCTTTTCGGATGGACCCTCTGCACATACCCGACGGAGGAACTTGCCAGACAGGCAAAGCTTCCATTAAAGGAGTACACTTCGCAAATTGTGAAAGCATGTTTTTTAAACACAAAGGATCCTGTAGCAAAATGGAAGGAGATATTCGATAACTCCATGGAAATCAAGAAATGGCTCAACAGCCTCGCCATAGAATCACTGCACATGGAATCAAAATCATGCGATTTGACAATTACTCCGGGGGAGAAACGGAAGTTCATAGGAATTTCCGGCCACAATATCCCTTCATTCGAAATATTTACCTCACCGGACTGGCGGGGCACCAGGGGAAAGTTTTTCGCGAACCAGCCTTCATACAGGAGTGGAAATTACGTCAGGAATGTCACCCTCGAGTTCAAAGACGGTGTAGTAGTGTCTTCCGGGGCCGGTTCAGGAGAAAAATTCCTGAAAGAGATGCTTTCCATGGATGAAGGGGCACGAAGGGTGGGAGAGTTCTCCCTTACCGACACACGATTCTCGAAAATTGACACTTTTATGGCAGACACCCTCTTTGACGAGAACTTCGGGGGGCCTCACGGTAACAGTCACATCGCCATAGGATCTTCATATTCAGATACTTTTACCGGAGACCCTGCGACCCTCACTGCAGCAGCCAAAAAAAAGCTGGGATTTAATGATTCAGCGCTTCACTGGGACCTCGTCAACACGGAGGATAAAAGAGTGCAGGCACATCTGAAGGGGGGAAAGACCATCACATTGTATGAAAAGGGAATGTTTGCATTCTGATATATATTTTTTACTAATACCAGCCTACATAAATAGTAAAAGCGGGGTCTGCAACAACCCCGCTTTTATATTAATGCGTTATTTTTATATTGGTACTAATATCCCCGGCGGCTGAGTAACTTCGCGATATCGACATAGAAGCCTTTCGCGTCAAATCCCGGTGTGATTCCAAAAAACTGGTTTACAACCATCATATGATCACATCCGAAAAGTCCTGTAACTTCCCCTCTGTAATCACCCCATTTCATACTTGAAACCGGAACAACACCGTCATTTGCTCCTTCCCTGGCTTTCATCCAGCACCAGAAAGGAAACATAAGATTGTTTAATAATCCCGATGATACACCATAATATTTCGTCGCATAACTTATGTATGCAATACCCGAAACATTCGGCATACGGGGGTTCATGTCAACCATACCAGCCCTGGTAAGCTGATCGGTTGCCGCAATAAACCTGCTTCTCTCATCAGCGCTTGCGATCCTGCCCCAGAGATTATCCATTACCCATGAAAGGGCACCCATGGAACCGTTATCTATCATAAGCAGCAATTCTGCAGCTGATGTTCCTCTGTGGGGAGTGGAAACTGATGTAACAGATGCGATTCTTGACTTCATATCACTGAAACAGGATGCAGCATATCTGGCTGTTGTTCCACCCATACTGTGCCCTATTATATTCACTTTTGGAGCACCGGTAATAGCAATGACCTCGTATACAAACTGACGAAGCTGGGCGCCTCTTACATAATCAGTATTAAAGGCATCAATACAATCTGCGACAAAAATACCATCTGAAGTATTTGCCACATCAACCTCATCCTCGAGTTCGTCCTCAATGCCATAGAAATATTCAATTGTATTAAGATACAGGTGTGAACCGGCCCATCCATGGACAAGTATTATCGGATATTTTACTTTAACCTTACTGCTTCCTCCCGCAAACACTGTTTGATTAAGAGAAAAACACACAGCGAGAGCAATCAGGGTAACCAAAAACTTTTTCATCTACTCCTCCCCAACACGAAACAAGATAAAAGCATAATTTCTGACCAACTGGCCGGTTTGTTGCTGTAATGTACGGTAAATTATCATGCATTGTCTCGCCAAAAACAGAAAATGTCTGGAAATAGCCATGTGAAAAATAAAAAAATCTTTTTTTAGTATTTCATAATATATCTGTTGATTTTTACAGGTACAGACTATAACAACTGGTTACGGCTTGATTCCAGTGATGAGGATAGCAACCATGAAGAATACAACAGTTTTGCTTGCAGCAACTGCGGTTTTTATCATATCAATATCTGTTTTTGCTGAAATCCATTCCCGATATTACCTCGAGTACCAGCATAATGCCCAGGAATATCTCAGAATTGAGGTTCTGGAAGTATCAAAAGACTGGTGTTTTTTCTGCTCCAGCCGTAATATCAGGGCTGCTGCAAAAGTCATTGAAGTCCTGCGCAGCCGGAACACTATTACCGTGGGAGATATCATTGAGCTGCGGTACCGTTATACTGCACCCTCGCGCGGCCATGCGGGCCCCGGTACAGTACCCCTTCTGGAGAAAAACAACATATACCCGGCATTTCTTAATAAAAAGGATGGAGATACATACTATCTGCCGGCAGCGGGGAGATACAGCTTTGCACCTCTCGATAATCAGGCACAATAATACTGTACACAGAATAAACACTGCACAATACGGAAAAATACCTTTTTTTATCGAAAAGGGGTCAGAGCCTCTCCTCCAGGTACTGTTTGAGCCATTCCAGGGAGTCCCGTTTCAGTCCTTCCCCCGTATGACATGATTCTTTCCCGGAAACAACAAGGCTTTCAACAGAGTTCCGGGGACCCTTCTCCACTATAATGTCCCTGATATCGCCCGTATTGAAACAGGTTCCCTTCGTGTCTCCGAGGGGGGTGTTCCGCACAATACAAACCCTCACTCCGGCATGTACCTTGATCCGCTGCCGCGTCAGCAGGTCAAACAGGACAAATATTATGACATACACCCCTATTATCACCCCGAAAAAGCCGAGAACCGCGATTCTTGATGAGGGATTGAATCCATTATGAAATCCTGCGGCCATTATAACTGCCGCCACTGATGCGGTAAAAAGCGTCGAAATGGAGAGCGACTTTTTTGCCAGTATTGTAATAACGGACACATCGCCGTCAACCTCCAGCCGTAATCCTTCAGGTACCTGTTTCATGTTTTTTTTAACGGGGGTTGATATCGACCGCCCTGATTCCTTTCTTCCCTCCCCGGTACCGGACGTATCCCCGCCATGCGGGAGTTCGCGGGATTCCTTCATGAGGGGAAGATTCAGCCGGAACCCATAGCGTTCCTGCTTTTCCTGTACTTCAGCGTCACTAATACTGTCACTGCGGTACAGGGCAAGCTCCACGGACTTTTTCGCATCTTTGTGATGCAATGTAATGATGTGATACTCCCTGTTTCCCCGGTATTGAATTCCATGTTCAATCCCTTCATAATCTGGAAGGGGTTCCACCCATTCATTTTTTGTAAAGAGCGACGAATATTGAACAGTAACATTATCGGGAGAAATAATCACTGTACTTCTTCGCATTATCATATTCAGTCCCAGTATGAAAATTCCTGTACCGATGATAATGACGGGAAGTGCAAAAATAAGGATTTCAGCCCTGAAAGCCCGGAGTACTGCGGAATACACAATAAAGAAGAGTGCAAATCCGGTAACAATGCCGGAAAATACAAGCACGAAGAGAGACGCGACCGGTGAATCCCTGCGGATTTCCACAGCGGGGAACGTACCGGTGTCCATTTCTCCTGAAATAACTGATTTCTGACGCAGCGAATTCATTCCATCACCTGCCGCTCATGATATTAATAGAACACCTATTACAGGGGAATTCCGGTACATTGTCAAGCTGAATGGACACATGCAGAGATGAAAGGAATCATGACATCCTGTCGCGATACATGACTGGTTCCACCACATCACATCGATACAAGGGGAAACAGCGTTATATTTTGAATGTTGAAATATTATCCAGCAGTGAAACAGCACTGGCTTCCAGACTTTTCGCAAACTCCTGTACATGAAACGCATTGTCAGTGGTCTTTTGGGAGATATCATTGATAACGTTTATAGCCTTTGTCAACTCCTCGACGGTGTTTTTCTGTTCAACAGATGAGGTGTTGATACCCCGTGAAATCTGTGCAAGAGAATCAATTTTGTGAGTAATTGCACTGTTCATTTTCACCAGGTTCTCTGTAAATGCTGTTGTTTCACCAATTACACTTCCCGTTACGTTGATCTGGTCTTTTATTGTCCCGAATACCGAGGAGGTTTCAGTAATATATTTCAGTTCAACCGCAAACTGCTTTGTCTGCTCCGAGATAGTACTCCTGATTCCGTTCACGAGAGCAGAGGTCTGATCAGCAAGCTTATTCACTTCATCGGCAACCACGGCAAATCCCTTCCCGTGTTCACCGGCCCTGGCGGCCTCAATTGCCGCGTTCAGCGCAAGAAGATTAATCTGGTCCGCAACATCATTTATTGTGCCCACTGTTTCCTCAACGGTTGCAAGGAACGAGGCAATCCCGTGAATCGCATCCACGGACTTTTTCATGGTTTTCTCGCCGTTTTCCACTTTCATCACGGCTTCATGTATACTTGTATTCAGCTGCTCCATCTTGCCGGAAAGCTGGCTGCTGTTGGCATTAATTGCCTCTATATCGGCATGAATTGAATCACTCTGTGAAAGCTGCACATCAATATTATCAAGATTCGACTCGAATGACGCCGACATCTCTTCATAGGCGCTGCTTGATTCTTCAATTACAGACGACATTTCGGTTGCCATTTCCGATAACTGCAGGGACTTTGAACTCAGCTCCTCACTTGAGGTTTTTAACTCCCGTGAATTATTCGATACCGTATCCACCATTGACTTCAGATTTTGCTTCATTTGATATACTGCAACATTTATATCTGCCAGTTCATCGTTCACTGCAATTTTTTTTGCAAATGCAGTCAGGTCCCCCTGTCCCACACGTCCCAGAAAATCCTGAATATTTCCAACCTTCATAAAAATTGTTTTCGCAAGGATCCTTGATACCGCGATAGCCGCGGAAAGGCCAATTACACTGAACAATCCCACCCGGACATATACCTGAGTTGTGTCAATTTCAAGATTGGAAATAAATATCTGGAAATAGGTAAGAAGAATTAAAAAGGGTACAGTTACAATTACCACATTTGAAACTGTCAGTTTTGTCAAAATATTCATCCGAATGGTTACCCGTTTCTCCAGGGCCTTCGGAAACACTCCCCGGTTATAGATCTTCTGGACCAGTAATTCTGTGAGAAGAAAATATAATACCGTGCCAAGAGGGGCATTTATGGCAACAATCATCCAGAAATTTATTATCTGTGCGTGGGTTACATCAACGATCAGGATAAACGGTATAATGAACGCGGAAAGGCCCAGCACCCAGCGGAAAAAAGCGCCGAAACTATGAATATACGGCAGCATGAGAAACCGTCTGAAGGCAATGTCATATTCAGCATCCGGCACATTCTCACCGCCGACCACCCGCTCGAAATATTTCACGATAGGTTTTATAACAATAAGGTCATTAATAAGGGTTGTTACTGATGATACCACTGCAACACACGCCACTGTAATAAGCATCACAGGAATAACATCAGATGAAAGATTTATATTGGACCATACATAGAAAACAATAAGCGGAACAATAAAGAAATAACTGATTGCCTCAGTACGAAGCAGAAAACTCAGCGTAAAATGATGGATATCCCATCCATACCCTTTTTCCGGCGCCATAAAACCCCCCTCGCAATTCGCCCGACCGGGACCCTGCGGTCCCATATTCTGTTTATTGTGCAGACCTCAACCCCTCCCGTTTCATCATTTCCTGTGCTTTCAGTTCATTCCGGAGAACTTTTCCAATCGATGATTTCGGGAGATGCTCCCTGAACTCTACTTCTTCAGGTATTTTATATTTTACCAGCTTATCTTCACAGAATGCTATCATTTCTTCTGCTGTTGCCTTCTCCCCTTCACGCAGGACAATAAAGATTTTAACGGCCTCCCCCTTAACGGGATGCGGAACACCAATCGCACAGGCTTCCTTTATCTTCGGGTGATGATAAAATACTTCGTCAATGTCCCGTGGAAATACATTGTATCCGGATGTAATAATCATATCCTTCATTCTTCCTACAATGTAGAAATACCCCTTTTTATCCATTTTGGCGATATCCCCGGTATGGAGCCAGCCGTCCCGCAGCGTTTCAGCAGTTTCTCCGGGATTATTGTGATATCCGGTCATAACCTGTGGCCCTCGTATGACAAGCTCCCCCGCCACACCGGCAGGTACTTCAGTCTTCCTGTCCTCAACAGACAGAATACGGCACTCGGTGTTTGATATGGGCACGCCAATACTCCCGGGAATCGTTTTCCCCTCCACATAAGGATTGATATGGGTCACCGGACTTGCCTCAGTCATGCCGAACCCCTCGCAAATAAGGGCCCCGGTTTTTTCCTGGAACTCCGTGATTACATGAAGGGGCAGCGGAGCGCTCCCTGAAAAACACCCCTTAATACTTGACAGGGCAGCAGCACTCAATCCCGGCTGGTGCAGCAGTCCGATATACATTGTGGGCACAAGGGGAACGAATGTCGGTTTGTAGCGCTTTATTGCACTATACAGCGGTCCCGGCTGTGGATTCGGAAGCAGTATATCTGTAAATCCTTTAAAGACAGAAAAGTTCATTGCCGTCGAAATACCAAACACATAGAAAAATGGCAATGCTCCGAGCAGTATTTCGTTTCCGTCATTGAGGTCCGGAAACCACGCGGCAATCTGCTGTACCTGGAAGCTGATATTTCTATGGGTGAGCATCACACCTTTAGTAATACCCGTAGTTCCACCTGTATACTGCATCATCGCCACATCATCAAGAGATACAGATACATCAGGAGCCGCAGGTGGATATTTCATCAGACTCTGCTTCCAGTTATGCATGTTTTCCGCTTTTTTAACTGCAACGGGCAGCGTATTTTTCAGCGCAGCAACACCGTATACCGCTTTTTTCACAATTGGGAGATAATCCCCGATTGAAGAACATACGATATGCCTGATCTCTGTATTTTTCCTGAGACGCAACATCCTCTCACATAGCCGGTCAAGAGTAATCAACACAGATATCCCTGAATCCTTAAAAAGAAACTCCAGCTCCCTGTCGGTAAAGAGCGGGTTGTTCATAACAGCAACAGCACCGATTTTTAAAATAGCGTAATACGATACAACAAGGGGAACACTGTTGGGCAGTAAAATTCCGATCCTGTCGCCTTTCTTCACACCAAGATCATAAAGGAATGAAGCACAGCGGTCCACCATCTCATCGAGCTGACTATAGGAAATTTTATTTCCTTCATAGATAAGGGCTGTCGTGGAAGGATATTTTGCGGCTGTTTCCTTAAGAATGGCCGGCATAGGCAATTCTATAAAATCTATCGATTCAGGAACACCCTTACCATAATGTTCAATCCATGGTTTTTGCGAGTAGGATGTTTCAATTGTCAAAATTGTTCCTCCTTTTTTATTATTAAAAAATAAAAAATACAATTACAACCATCTTCACGACGGATTGTAATTGATACCTATGATGTATAGCATTTTTCGGGGATTGTCAATTAAAAAGATATTCAATGAACAAGAATACCAGCTGGATTACCCGGTTTACGTGCATAAACCGGATAATCCGGGACTGGAAGAATTATATTGCTGTTATAAAAGAACCGTTGTCAGGGAATTCGGATTTTGCTTGTCCGTTTTCCCTTTTTGATTTTCTTTCTATCCAGGGGGATACCTTCATAGGCACATTCAAGCATAACCCTGTAATCATTCTCATCAACATCCTCCGGATTATAAAACTGCGCGGGGTCACCCTTTGCTGTCCGGATGATATCGTCAAATTTCTCTCTTGGCACCATCTGATTCCCGTCTCTGTCAACGACCTCCTTAAGATAACGGGAATGCCTGCCGCCGGTAGCGGCATGAAGGTCTTCGTTAAGCTGCCTGATATATGCCACCGCTTTTTCAGGCCTTTTATTCAACGGCGTATTGATAAATTCCTCTTCACCAGCGAGGGGATACAGGAGATCAGCAGTATAATGGGCACTTTTGTGATAGTTATATTCCAGCCCATATGGAAGCAGTATACCCATCGCGACACCATGGGGAACATTGCACACACCACCGATCGCATGACCGATATTATGCACTATGGCGACCATGGAATTGGAAAACGCGACCCCCGCGAGTGCGGAACCGTTTGCAAGGGCAAGCCGCGCTTTCATATCACCCGGCTTTTTAACCGCCCGGACCACATTCTGACTTATAAGCTGAATTGCCGGTATCGCGTATGCATCACTGAGTGGGTTTTTCCCCATACAGGTATAGGCCTCGCAGGCATGTGTCAGTGCATCCATTGCCGTCGACGACGTAAGGAAGGGCGGAAGTGTTTTCGTCATCCGGGAATCAAGAACCGCCAGGTCCGGTAGAAGAAAATACGACGTAAACGCCATCTTCATTTTTCGGGCATGGTCCGCGATAACCGCCACAAGGGTCATTTCCGACCCTGTTCCTGAAGTCGTGGGTATAACGACAAGGGGATTCAGTTTTTCGGTTACCTTTCCGGCACCGGTATAACTCATTAAATCATCCCCCCCGAGGGACACGAGAATATTAACCGCCTTGGCAGTATCCATTACAGAACCGCCCCCCACCGCGATAATTGAATCACACTTTTTGGATTTATAAAGTTTGGCAACCCGGTTTACAACTGATACATCGGAATCCGGGGGCACATTGTCTTCTATTGCCGCTATTTTAACTTTTTTTCCGAGCGCTGTTCTGACAATCTTTATAAGTCCCGCGCCGGATACACCTTTATCTGTTATAATTATCGGATTCCTGGCGCCCAGTGTATCAAGTTCACCAGCTATACTTTCAAGTGCTTTATGGCCCGCTATTGTTTTCACGCGACAGCAGAATTCATAATATTTCGGTAAAAACATGGTGTGCTCCTTCTGACAGAATTTTGAATCTCTTCAAATAGAACGTAACAAATTGCGGTAGAACCGCTACACAGTAAAAGCCCGTATATATACCAGGACACGTCCGACATATTTCCGCAGGGGTGACATCTGTGACCATTTCGGATACCGTTTTACCGCCAGTTTCGTAATAATCTTCGGCAGGAGAAATATCTCCACAATATCCAGTATCCTGACGATTGCACATGCGTCATCAAGATCGCCGCTGACAATCAGCCTGTCATTGCTTGTGGCAACGGCAGTTGATTCCTGAAAGGTAAACATTAACACCGCCTGTTCTATCCCTTTGATCTGCATATCAAGGGTGGTTTTCTTCCCTCTCGGGTTCCACCCCATATATTTCACTTTTCCATTTTTATCCTTTCCGACAAACATGCTGGGACCATTCGGCGCAACCCATAGCCGTAACAGAAAATTGTCCCGGAGATGCGAAAATTCCTCTTTCACCACAGGATCCACCCTTGATGCTGCCTGCATGGCCCTTCCCACAATCCAGAGCATAATTGCCACATAGGCTTTTTTAATGAATTTATCTTTCGGCGGAATTTCGGGATACCTGTCTATATTCATGTTGTTCCTCCTGGTTATCTATGCTATTCCTTCCCATGCAATATCAAGCAGCTGCATACAGTCCTTCTGTGTCACCCGCTTCATGCTCATTTCAGAAGCCTGACGGGCATATTCCTCAAACTTGTATTTATTCACACGCATTTCTTTTAACGATTTCGGCAGGAGCCCCCCCAGGTCATTGACAAACTGACGGAGAATAGTTATTGACGTGGACGTCCTGTCCTTTTCAGGGACACGGCAATAGCCTTCCGTTCCAAGAAGCGCATAGAGGAGCTCTCCCCGTATTGATTCATTTTTCATGACACGGTGCTCCAGGCTCAGGGGAAGCAGAAATCCCATACACTGGCCTCTCGGAAGCCCGGTATCACGGGCAATGGCAATTCCCAGGGAATAGACGATTCCCGGAGGGATATTTGAAAACGAAATCCCCGCCATGGCATACGCATTGGCAAGAGCGAGATTTCCCGTTTTGCTCCCCGGCTTTTTCACAACACCTAGAAGGTTTTCATAAATAAAGTTTATCGCGACATTCGCGTAGAGATCGTTCATCGGGTTGTTATAGGGAACAGCACAGGACTCGATAGCAGCGGTGAGGGCCACCATTGATGCTTCAGCGGCCCTTTGCCTGGTGCGGGCGGTTATCATCCTGTTATCAAGAATGATTACATCAGGAAACAAAAAGTCTGATACAAACCGCCTGTTCTCAATATACGCCTCGTTCGATGTTTCTGTGCCGCCGCAATGCCCCGTTGAAACATAAATAAACGGTTTCAGCCGTTTCTGAATTGTATTCGTCCCGGCATAGTCCATAATATTGCCGCTATTCGAAACTGCAATATTTACCCCCTTCGCAAGGTCAACCACTGAACCGCCGCCGATTGCAATGATCGAATCACAGCCCCGGGCCTTAAACAGCTCCACAAGATCATTCAGCTGACTGATACAGGCATAGTGATACGGATATACTTCATCGTACAAACTGCCTATTACAACATTCGAGTCATATAAAGACTTGATAAACTTTTTTGTAAGGCCCCGCTCTGTTACCTGGCGGCTGGCAAGAACAAGTGGCTTTCTTGCATCCATACTTGCAAGCTCCACATATATATGCTCCATGGCATTTTTCCCCGAATTTATCTTCGGTTGACTGAAAAACACATACGATTCTGGTAATTGCATTGCTCGCTCCTGGTACCGTAATATTTTACAAAACGTCCGTACCTTCACATCTGGACTTATTATGATTTACACTATTTTCATCACCGCTACTTCTTCTCAATTTTCAGCTTTTTGAGAGTTCTGTCTTTGGGAATACCGTTTTCGTCATATCCCCTTACTTTATAATACTTCGGGAGCATCTTTTCAAGGGGAACCGTTCTGTGTTTGGGGTCACTGACACGCCCTTCATTAAGAAGCCTGCCGGGAAGTGTATCGTCCTTGCGCGCAATACCCTCCCGCGTGTTCATATACCGCTCCAGAACATGTATTCTCTTGCCGATACTGAGCATCTTCCACATATTAAGCCTGTGCCCTGTCACTGAAGACCAGTAACGCGACCACACACTGAGATCCATAAACCATACCGCAAGGGGGGCCATCGTGGACAGTGAAATGTTCAGCACTACAGTGGGAAGCATTTTTATAATGGGGGGCTCAAGAAATACCGGGAACGCGGTAAACTGGCAGATATGCAGTGAATTAACCACATCAAAGCAATTTTCCGCGAATTCGGTGTATGAAGCTTTGCCCCAGGTTGTATAAGGCTGATACATGTGCAGATATGCCTCAAGTGAGAAAAACGCGCTGGAAAGATGGCAGCCGCCCCTGTTGGCCACAGCAAAACTGAGTCCCTGACCAAAGGCGCCCCGTGGATCATAGGCCGCTATTTCCAGTCCCTTCACGTGCATTGCAAAATCTTCACCGCCGTATTTCTTGGAAAGCCATCGTGAACCCATTCCGAGCTCCTTTCCAATACCCTTTGCCTTTCCAATATCAATTAATGCCTGCGCCACCTCTTTCGGTGAACCGAATTTCAGATCGGATTTAAAAAGCCCTTTTTCCGTTGCCTCCATTGCCCACGCGATTGTCCCCCCGGCGGAAATTGTATCCATTCCCATATCGGTACATATCTCATTGAAGTCGCTTATCGCGTTGGGATCAAAAATCTCAAGGTTGGGTCCGAAAAGGCCGGTGGTCTCAAACTCGGGAACAGAGCGCTCCTGACCGTTAAATGTCGCCTTATGGCCGCAAAGAATTGTACATGGCTTACAGGTGGAGAACTTCGGATTGTGCTTTGCCACAATCCGTTCACCGGAAACCTTTGCCGCTTCACCATGGGAACCGCCGGTAAAATTTCTCACAGGCAGTATCCCCGCTTTATTTGAAAGCATGACATGGGAATTTGTCCCGAATACCCTGTACTGATTTGATGTTATAGGATTCTGGTTGATATATTTTGTTGAACGCTTTTTCGTCTTTTCAAATTTTTTACTATTTACAGGAAGAATCTTGTATTCCTGCCCCTTCGCGACCACCGCTTTCAGGTTCTTGGCGCCCAGCACCGCTCCCATACCGCCTCGTCCCAGAAATCTGTGCCCTGAACAAATATTGGCAAACCGCACAAGGTTTTCCCCGGCAGGGCCGATAACAATTGCGCCGGCACCCTCTTTAAGTACAACATCCTGTGCTTTCCTTATCTCTTTGCCCCAGATTGCTTTCGCATCCCGGAACTGAACGCCTTTTGAATCAATATAAAGATACACAGGTTTTGCCGATTTCCCCTTAATAAGCAGACCATCCCACCCGCTGGTCTTCAGTGCCATACCAAAGGGGCCCCCGCAGGAAGCGGATGACATAATTCCCGTAAGAGGAGATTTCGTAACAGCCGCGAACCTCCCTGAGCAGGATGCGCCGGTCCCCATGAGGACACCCATCATAAACGCAATGATATTGTCGGGACCAAGGGGATCAACGCCAACAGGCATTCTGTCATACAGAAGCTTCAGCCCCAGCCCCTTACCTCCTAAATACATTTTCCGGTCCTTTACGGGTATCTCAAACACGGAAAATTTCTGTGTCGTGAGATCAACCTCGAGTACCTTATTACTGGTGCCTGTTATTTCTTTCATTACAACACCCCGATCACTGTAATATTGACTATTCAGATTATTTCTTTTTTTTTGAAGATGCAACAATTATTTGCAGTATCAGATTGTAGGAGAATTACACCGGGATGTCGACCGGAATTATAAATCCGGATATAAAAACCTTACAGTCGGTCGGTTTTATTGATGCAGCAGTTCTTTTCGGAATGTATGGGGTGTTTTACCGGTAAACCGTGAAAATGCTTCATAAAATGAGGACTTCGAATTGAAGCCCACGGCATAGGCAATTGACAAAACTGAACGCTCCGGTTCATCACGAAGTAAATCTTTCGCCTCATTGATACGGTACTGATTGACATAGGAATTGAAATTGGTATTTAAGAGATCATTTAAAAGCTGCGATAACTGATGCGGAGTAATGGAAAGGGCCTCCGCAAGCAGTTTCAGGCTGATATCGTCCTCCGCGTAGAGCTTCTCCTGTTCCATGAGTTTATTCAGCCTGGAGAGGACTGCACCGGTATCAACATCCGAAAGAAGATACCGTTTCGCGTATTTTTTCTCAGCTTCAATATACAGCATCTGTAGAAATTTCGGATGACGCTGCCCTATAAGATATGCCACAATAATTAGCATGCTGATCATGACTGCCCCCGCCTTCAGTACAGGCATCAGGCTCAGTACAATACCGGCAATAAGAAACAGGTATGCAACAATTGAAAGCAGCGTATATCCGATAGTAATGTACAGTTCGCCTTTTTTTGAATCGCTGTCAAGAATCCCATACAGTTTACGGAAGAGGTATCCCAGATATATAACGGTTTGAATTCCGGCAATAAGTACCGTATTTTTCAGGAAGAGCACCAATGGGGTATTGTTGCCGGTAAAAAGGTTAACAAACTCATCAATCCGGTAACGTTCAGGAAGGGTAACGAAATACATATCAATGACAAAAGCAATAACCGTGGGGATCAGGAGTAAATATTTTTTTCTCGGCAGCTTTTCCACGGGAAGAATTACGAGATGATAGGCAAAGTATAACAGGGGACCGGCACAATATATACAGGTAAGGTTCAAAAAAAGAATATCCGGATAGATATACACCGTGCCGGTAATAATGAATCCAAGCTGTACAAGTATCACCGATATACAGAAAAACATCACTGAAAGGTTCAGGTTTTCAAGACGCCTGTTTCGTATAAGGAACTGGCCGAGAGAGAAAAGCAGAGAAAGCCCTCCCCCGAAGAACACCAATACCGTCGTGAATGAATCACCCATGTTTCTATTCACATCCAAATGGTATGCAGCACATTATTGTACTGTGCATAAGGTATCAGTGAAAAAGATATCCTGTCAATGCTTTTTACATCGCCACAGGAGTAACAGAACCGCTGCTACTTTTTATTGCTGTCTTTCCATTGCTTCCCGAACTCAGCAAAGGGATTTGACCCCTGTGTGGAATCATTTTTTTGCGGCACCGCCTTCTTCGCCGCTGGTTTCCCGCTGCCGGTATTTCTTTTCTGCGGGGGCTGTTTCCTCTCAGGGGGCTTTTTCTTTTCCTCCTTCGGTTTCACGGCTTCAAAGGGATTTGAACGCATGGAGAGTGAAATCCGCTTCCGCGCCATATCGATGTCCATTACCGTCACGGTGACTTTCTGGTTCACCTTTACCGCATTGTGGGGATCGCTCACGTACTCATCTGACAGCTCGCTGATATGCACCAGCCCGTCCTGATGGACCCCGACATCCACAAAAGCGCCGAAATTGGTGACATTGGTGATCACGCCGGGAAGCACCATCCCCTTTTCAAGGTCGGACATTTCATTGACCCCTTCTCTGTAGGTGAAAAGCTCAAATTCCTTCCTGGGGTCCCTTCCCGGCTTCGCGAGCTCATCCATGATGTCCCGGAGAGTGGGCATTCCCACCTCAGGAGTCACATAGTTTTCCAGTATAATCGATTCACGGAGCTCACTGCTGCGGATAAGGTCTTCAATGCCGCAGTTCAGGTCTGCAGCCATTTTTTCTACAATATGATAACTCTCCGGATGGACCGCACTCGCATCAAGGGGGTTCGGCGCACCGGGGATACGAAGGAATCCAACCGCCTGCTCATAAGTTTTCGGCCCCATCCCTGAAACCAGCTTCAGGTCGTCGCGGGAACTGAATGCACCTTTTGAATCGCGGTACACCACAATGCTGTCGGCCATTTTTGTTGAGAGTCCCGACACATAACGCAGCAGCTCCCTGCTGGCGGTATTCACCTCCACCCCTACGGCATTCACACAGCTCATAACTACGTCATCAAGGGACTGCTTCAGCTCCTTCTGGTCCACATCGTGCTGATACTGCCCCACGCCGATTGCTTTTGGATCAATTTTTACAAGTTCCGCCAGGGGGTCCTGGAGCCTTCTGCCGATGGAAGCGGCCCCGCGCACAGTAACATCATAGTCGGGGAACTCCCGCCGCGCGGTTTCAGAGGCGGAATACACCGATGCACCGCTCTCATTGACCATGGTAACAATTACATCCGGTATTCCGAGGCCTTTACAGAATGCCAGGGCGTCTCTCCCGCCGGTGCCGTTCCCCACGGCAATTGCCTCAATCCGGTGTTTTTCGCAGAGTTCCTTTATTTTCCGCGCTGACTCTTCTTTTTTATTATGAGGTTCAAGGGGGTAGATAGTATCATTCGCAATGAGGGTCCCCTGTCTGCTGAGGCAGACAATTTTACATCCCGTCCTGAGGCCGGGATCCACAGCCAGAACCGACTTTTCTCCAAGGGGAGACGCGATGAGGAGCTCACGCACGTTCTGGGCGAACACCCTGATGGCTTCCTCATCCGCCTTTTTCTTGCACAGCGTCCGGAGCTCCGTTTCCATGGAAGGCCCCATGAGACGGCGGTATGAATCCGCCGCGGCAAGGGAAATCTGTTCCGAAGCTGCTCCCTTCCCTTTCACAAACTGCGTCTCCAGAAGCGAGACCGCCTCCTCCTCTTCCGGCATGAAATGGGCGGAAAGATACCCTTCCTCCACACCGCGCAGCACCGCAAGAATCCGGTGTGACGGCGCCTTTACCGCGGGCTCGGTCCATTCAAAATAATCACGGTACTTTGCGGCCTCTTCCTCCTTGCCCTTCACCACTTTCGAACTCATCCGGGACTTTCCGGTAAAGAGGCTTCTCATGGTATCCCGTGCTTCCGCGTTTTCATTTATCCATTCGGCAATAATATCACGGGCACCCTGGAGCGCTTCTTCCGGAGACGCCACCCCTTTTTCACTATCCACAAACTGCGCCGCAAGTGATGCCGGATCAATATCACCCTGCCCGAACACCGTTTCCGCAAGGGGCTCAAGTCCCTTTTCCTTTGCAATGGTTCCCTTTGTCCGTCTTTTCGGCCTGTAGGGAAGATATATGTCTTCAAGTTTCGAGAGGGTCGGCGCCTCCATAACGGATTTTTCCAGTTCCGGGGTAAGCTTTTCCTGTTCCCTGAGAGATTTCAGCACCGCTTCACGCCGCTTATCGAGGTCACCAAGCTGCTGGAGCCTGTCACGGATCGCGATAATCGCCACTTCATCGAGCCCTCCGGTAACCTCTTTCCGGTAACGGGCAATAAAGGGGACAGTTGCCTCCTCACCAAGTAGTTCCGCAACAGCACGAACCTGTTGGGGTTTGATCTTCAGCTCATCACTGACAATTAATATATTGGTATCCGGCATAATCGCGTTATCTCCTTCTGATATTTCGAAATAGTCTGAAAGGCAGGGCTTCACAGCAGAGTGACACTATTATTGAGCGCGAAGAATAATATCAAGCATAAAAAATCAGATCGTTTTTTTCGGGGGGGGTGATATCATCTGCCGCACCGGTTACATCCGTGGAAACCATTGCATTGTCCCCGCATAAGTATCCTCCCGGATAGTATTTTCCGTAACATACCTCCTGATTCCGATTCTACAATAGTATCCCGTAAAAATGATTCCGCACATAAAAAGAATTGTGGAAAATACTACGATATTAATCCATTGTTGCAATAAAGGACCGAGGTATGCTATTTCAATGAAATTATTACTTGCAGCCGTTTTGATACTGGCGATACCCTGCGCAGCAATATCTGCAGCAGAACCGATACCGGAAAACGCCCCGGCTCAGCAAAACACATCCTCCCTGAGTGATGAGGTGGGAAGGATACTTGACTACAATGCGGCAAACAACATCAAAAACGGTTTTTCGCCGCACCGTCCCAATTATCTTCTTCCCATAACCACCTCCAATTATGATTATGACAGGGATGAAAATGAAATCAAATTCCAGATAAGTGTGAAACAGCGTTTCCTGCGCCTGTACGGCTGGGCATGGTATATCGGCTATACGCAGAAATCCTTCTGGCAGGCCTATGACGAAAGTGAATCACGCCCATTCCGTGAGAATAATTTCAATCCTGAAACCTTTATGCGGACAAAGATGTGGAACGGATGGCGGTTTGATCTCGGCCTGGAGCACGAATCAAACGGCGAGAGCGGCCTGTTGTCACGGAGCTGGAACAGAATATATTTTACCCCGTACTACGAGAACAAATATATCCGGTTCAGCCTTAAATCCTGGTACCGTATACCGGAGGAGGAAAAGGAAAACCCCGAAGACACCAACGGTGACGACAACCCCGATATCCATAAATACTACGGATACAGCGAGCTCGGGCTTACCTTCAAAATACGGGACCTGTATCTTTCCACGATGTCCAGATGGAACTTCCGGCATAAAAAAGGGGCCTTCTGTCTGGAGGCAACAATTCCCATGTACACCAACAGCATGCACTGGTTTATTCAGTACTGGGAGGGATACGGGGAGAGCCTTATTGACTACGATCTCCGTCAGCGCAAATTCGGGTTCGGCTTTATGTTTACCCGGTAGATAGTGCTATATCAGCCCCTCATGTGCCTTCGCAGGTACTGTGCCAGAAACAGTCCATACAGTATACACATGTGTATACCATGTATGCCGCATCCTTCCATACCATTTCCTCCCGTGGAATTGTTATAGCGTAATAAAGCCCATTATATCTGCTCAATAATATTTTATCAACCCCGAAACTGTCCGTACAGATACGTTCTTTTCTTTGATTTGCTATTGACAGAACAATTGCATTTTAGTATATTATTAATTATTGCAATAGCGAAATGCACAATGAAAAATATTATTGTTACAATAATGATACTTTTGTCAGCATTACTGTTCTGCAGGGAGGGTAATCAGAGAACTATGGAAACACAAAAAGCGACATTCGCGGGAGGCTGTTTCTGGTGTATGGTATTTCCGTTTGAAAGGATGGAAGGTGTTGAGAAGGTTGTGTCCGGGTATACCGGCGGCCACACGCTGAATCCCTCATATGAAGACGTGACCACCGGTGCAACCGGTCACCTTGAGGCTGTTGAGATAACGTTTGATCCGGCAAAAATCAGCTATGAAACACTGCTGGATATTTTCTGGAAACAGATAAATCCCACTGATGCCGGGGGACAGTTTGTGGACCGGGGTTCTCAATACAAAACAGCGATATTGTATCATTCACCTGCACAAAAGGAAGCTGCAGAAAAATCGCTCCGGGCACTGGAGAAGTCCGGCCGTTTTAACAAAAGTATTGTAACAGAAATCAAAGAAGCGGGTCCATTCTATCCGGCTGAAGACTATCACCAGGATTTCCATAAAAAAAATCCGGTACGGTACAGAATATACAGACAGAATACCGGAAGAGACCTCTTTCTCAAAGAAATCTGGAAATAATCAGCATAAAAATTCAATCACACAGATAGAAAGCATGATTCCAGAAAACTTTTACTATTCAAAAAAAATCACTTTACTTTTACTGTAAATAGAAGCATCCTGTATCGTGATAGAGTTTCTTCCTTCAACGATACGGGGGATAAAGATTTCTGCATGATATACGGTGAAAAAAAGGTATTTTTCCTGTACCCTACAAGGGAATTTGAAGATCATACCATTAAAAAACTTGTCTCCTATGAATATGAAGTCCATCCTCTTTTTGACTACAGGAACGTATATAAACTGCTCGGCTTTTTTGATTATTCAATACTGTTTATCAACCTCGATTATAATGAAAAAAGCCTGTCATGGAAAGACTACATCCGGGAACTCCTAAATTCACCGGACTTTTCTCATACCCTCATAGGCGCCTACTGCGTAGAAGACAGCCGCTTCCGCTTCGATACAGAGCTTTCAACAATTACACTTGCTGAAAAATACTATGACATGACCAATACGGGATGTATTGACCCTGCCGCGATGTCCGGCATCCTTGAACGCAACTGCGCCAGGGGCGGTAGAAAATATGTGCGTGCCAAATGTAATTCCGGCACCTCAACAATGTGCAACATAAAAATCGGGAAAGAAAACTACAACGGCAGAATTCATGATATTAGCATCTGCGGTATGGCATGTATTTTTGAAAAAGAGGTACATCTTCCCCGGGGACGGGAGATTGATGACATCCAGCTGCGGTTAAAAAGCCACATTTACAAAACAAAAGGAATAGTATACGGCCACAGGGACATGGGGAAGGAAAACCTTGTTGTATTCCTTTTTGACAAGGAAAGCAGAAAGACGATCCAGGAAACCCTGTACCTGTTTATCTATGAAACGCTCCAGAAAAGCCTGAGCCGCCTCATGGAAACACTATAGGCACGATATAGCAGCCTGCCGGCATGAATCGTAATTCGAAAACATTCAGCTCATTATGGTATTCAATGAAACCGACAGACTCTGTAAGGTATAGGGCTTCCTTAAAAAAAGATCAGCGCCGGCATCAATGAGCGACGCGACCAGTTCACGGTTGTAAATCCCCGAGGTTATGACAATCCGTAAAGACTGGTTTATTTTCTTAATTTCCCGAACAAGTGTTTTGCCGTGTATCCCGGGAATTATTAAATCGAGTACAACAACGTCAACGTCACATTCTCTTGTGCGTAAATATTTTAATCCTTCCAGGCCGTCTTTGACGGCATATACCCTGTATCCGCATTCCAGCAGCATTTTTTCAGTAATAGTGCGTACTGGTACATCATCGTCTATTATCAGAACAGAAGCATCACCGTGAATTATATTTTCATCACATGGCTGGCATACTGTGTCATCCCTGTTCCCCCGGACAGGCAGGAATATTGTAAAGCATGATCCAATCCCGGGATTCGACATAACATCAATAAATCCTCCGTGCTGTGATACAATATTATACACAACAGAAAGGCCAAGGCCCGTGCCGGTACCTTTCTTTTTTGTGGTAAAAAACGGGTCAAATATCTTTTCGACATTACCGGTTTCAATGCCCACCCCTTCATCCTCAACGCGGACAGCCCAGTACGGAATTTCATGTGCCTGCGGATACTTTTCTGCCATGTATTTATCTATAACTACCTGCTCTAATGAGATATCAAGCTGCCCCCCCTGTTCCTGATCCTCCTTCATAAGCGTCATGGCATGATACGCATTTATGCAGAGGTTCAGCAACACCTGCTCAATCTGTGTCGCATTCCCGTGAACATAACAGTGCTGCTGCGTTATATCCGCTTTTACCGTAACTGTTTTATTGAATGTTTTGGAACAGATTTTCTGCACCCGTTTTATGCTGAACACAATATTGACATTTTCGTATTCTACGGCGTCCCGGGAATTTGCAAGGGACAATATCTGCCGTACAAGGTCAGCAGCAGATTCACCGGCCTCCTCAATGTTGGAAAGATTATCAAGGACCATCGGCATATCACACCGGTTTTTATGTATCCTGTGGCGCAGCAGCGATGTTGTACCGAGAATTGCCGCCAGCAGGTTGTTGAAATCATGGGCAATGCCCCCCGCGAGGTTACCGATCATCTCCATTTTCTGTGCCTGGCGTAGTTGCGATTCCTTCTGGAGTTTTTCTGTCACCGGATCAATGCGGATAACAAGATTGTTCTCACCATGTAATGTAATCGGAAAGAAATGTATATCAAAGTATTCTGACGGCAATTCCCGGAACCGCTCATAAAAACGTGATTGCGGCACATGTGTTTTCATCACTTCAGTACAGTCAGCTTCGTAAGGAATGAACTGTGGAAAACACATAAACAAATTTTTACCGGCAACATCACCCTGCTCCAGTCCAAAATATAAACCCGCGAGAGAATTCCAGAGTATTATGCTGCTGTCACCTGACAAAGCGATTAACGCTGAGGGCATGGACTGCAGAATACAATCCAGAAGTGATGTGCTCTCCAGAAGGCTTTCAGTCATTGTATTAAATTTGTGTGAAAGGAAGCCGATTTCATCACCCGACTGTACCGCAATTCGGTGGGAAAGATCCCCGTTCCCGATTATCTCCGTGCCTTGAACAATTTGCATTATAGGGCCCGTAAGAGACCTGCTGAATATTACACCAAGGAGGCACGCAATAATGACTGCCGCAGCAATTGCAGCATACGAAAGATACTCCATCCGTTTTACCGGTGCAAGAAGGGCATTTTTCGAATATACCATTCTGCACAATGTGTGGGCCTTCGCTGTATCACGTGTATCAGTTGCGATAAATTCATAACATGTCCCGCGAATTGTGTCAATGCGGCGCTCCCTGACACCTGTACGTCCGGCCATTCCCGCCAGCTCTTTTTCCGTAATCCTTTTGTCTTTTGTGATATTTTTCTTATTGAATAATTTTCCCGCTGAAGATGCCAGCATGAGGCCATTAAAATTTTTGTTTGACGAAAGAAGCATCACTTCACCGAAAAGGAATTCATCTTTTTTCATTGAAAAGAAAATATTCAGCATTTCGGTGCAATCAATCCTGGAAAGAAAAATATCACCTCCGTTCAGCAGAAAAAGTTTAAATCCTGCTCTCGCGAGGAGCCTGCTTTCCTTCCGGCCTGTGTCCAGTATGGCATTAATTCGTTCCTGTTCCTGACTTCTGAGTATATACAAGGCAAGTGGTACTGATGATATTACGATAAGCAGCATGAACATTAATATGAGTTTATATTTTAATTTCATTGGTTTCCTACTGAAGCATTTGCAGTGCCTGTTTATGCTGCATCGCACGTTTCAGATAAAGACCGGCTTTCCTGCTTCCAGGAGATATCAGTAACACCTTTTTCATTTCACTGATACAGGCAGAATAATTCCCTTTTTGATATGCAGTCACCCCTTTCTTTTCCATTGATGGCACACGATATGCGAGTTTTTTTCTCAACTCTGTCAACTTAACGTCCGCATCTATCAGAGTATGGTCAATCTCATCGTACTTTTCCAGCGCAATAAAACTAAGGCCCTTGTCCTCTGCCGCAAGCGCTTTGTTATATATATTCCGTATTAGTTCTATTCGCTCTACATACCGCGTTGTATCCTTATATGTATTCCTGATATTCAGCACTTTCCTGAAATATACCTCCGCTGCAAATGCATCACGCGATGAAAACGCTTTGACGCCTTTATTATACAGGGGTTCAATTTCCTTATCACGCTGCACCCCTTTTCTGCTTACATTGACAGTAACTCCAGACCTGAATCTATAACCAACTCCGCATATCATTTGAACAGACCTGAAGGTTTTATCAGAAAGATCATGCTCACAGTATTCTGCGCCGATACGGCACACGAAATGTTCAGAACATGGTATAAAAGCACCGGCCTTAATAAAATACCCCGGCTTCCATGTATCTTCGGTCCTGCCTGATAAATCCGCTTCAAACCGGATATAGTGCGCGGAGAGTGACGCTCCGGCATAGGGCATAAAAAAAGAAAAAAGAGGATAATACAACAGCAGTCCGGCCCCTGCAGATACATCATATAATGTGGATTGTTCTGATTCCTGAATTGTATAATATGACCCTGCGAAAGCAGCTTCGATCATGTAGAAGGATGAACTGTATGGGATAATGGAAACACCTCCCGTAATACCGGTATGCAGTTTCTCCTCATAATATCCTCCGGGAAATGACATACCGCCGTGTATCCCGATAATCCTGCTCCCGGCAAAATCTTCTGAACCGAACACGGTCACGGGAAAAAAATACTGCAGTATCAATACGACAATACAACATACACCGGCTGCAGTAACATGTTTTTTTATACAATTCATGGTGTGTTATGGAGTATATTTCCAGAGTGTATTATAATATATTTCAACTCCTGCATCAGTTGTGTAGCCGCCATAATAGAATATATCAGACCCTGAAACAAAGGACACATACCCCGCCCTGGCATCTGGAGCCCCTGCTATTTCTTTCCATTCACCGTTTGTCGTTACACGCCACATATCGCTGAAAAACTGTGTATCATCACGTCCCCCGAAGACATACAGGGCATCATGCAGTATTTCAAGAGTCATCTCGCTGCGCGGGGCCGGAGGTGCAGTCGTTATTATGTATTCCCATGAATCAGATACAATACTGTATTTCCACAATTTATTCGAATAGGAATGTGCGGATACATCATATCCCCCGAAAACATAGAGCGAATTACCGGCAACCGCAAACCCATGATTAATTACAGAGGGCCCCGCTGTCAACTGATACCATTTTGGTTTAGGGGAATTTGAAATATCCAGCTTATATAAAAAAGATGACGGTACCCCGGAAGAGGTATCATCCACCCCGATGTAGAACAGTTCATCATGTCCGTTATCAGGGTTCGTATAATGAAGTACTGAATAATGTGATGATTCCGGCGGCCATGGGCCGTTCGTTTGTGATACTGTATATGATGCGCTCCAGCTGCTGTGTGCGACATCATAGCTTTTCAGCTCCACCAGTGGGCCGGATGAATTTTCACCTGCAACAATATACAGATACCCGTTGACGACCTCCATTGCAGAATATGCCCTCGGTATATCATTAACCAGTACAGCAGTTATGCCCGAATTGACATCATATGAAAAAAATTCATTGAGATATCCGGATTCGCATTTACCACCATATATGTATATAAGATTACCTTCTGCAGCAGCAGCGGCCCCTTTTCTCGCAGTACCCACAGCAGTAACGGCTGACCATACACCGCCGGTGACAGGATCCCCTTTCTGCTGCCCATCCGCAAGCTGCTGTTCCTCTTCAATGCGGGTGTCAATTGTATCTGAACAGGATATACAGGCGGTTACAATAATAAGAAATGTTACGAATATCTTTCTACTCATGATCCCAGCAAACAGGTGAACAAATTGTAATACATACTACACTATGTTATATGAAATGGTTTTTTTGTAATAATTCTTCTACACAACAATTTACCGGCAATGATTACCCAATTTACTACCTTGTGACAGATTGCAAATGTTTTTTTATTAAATTACATTATCGTATAAAATATTATACCTGTGTAAAAATCATCCAGACAAAATTTTAGTTGAATTTTTCACGTTCCGGCAATAGTATATTTTCCGGCATAATAATCAATATTGTTTCTATGGAGAAAAATGATGATCACCGCCGGCACATCTGCACAATCCCCCTTACAATGCTGCGGCATGGCATTCTGATTTCATATTGAGCAATTGATGAACTACATTGGCACAATAGCAGGAGGCAGGTATCAGATTATCCGTAAACTTTCTGACGGGTTTCTGAGTACCCTCTACCTCGCACGGGATATTCGGGAAACAGAAAGGGTCCTTGCGATCAAAATTCTTGAACGGTCCCGCATATCAACCCGCATCGAGGATATGATACGATTCCGTACCGACATCACAGGAATAATGAACATCAAGCACCCGAACCTGCTTACAGTTCACGAAGTAAACGATATCGAAACACCATATCGCTACCCTGTGCCATACATCGTAATGGACCTCATTGAAGGGCACAGCCTTGAACATATAATCAATAATGGTATTGCGATACCGCTGCAGAAAAAAATTGAACTCATGGCACAGGTAAGCAGCGCCCTCCAGCCGGTACACAGGCTGGGCATCCTGCACAGGGACATCAAACCGGGCAATATTATTGTATCACCCCGGGGAGCTGTCCTCACTGATGTTGGCCTTGCCCGTATCAAGGATTTCAGGGAATACAGGACACACGGCGGGCTCACCCACCTTTTTTACTACATGTCCCCGGAGCAGTGCGGAACAATCGGTCTTCCCGTTGATGAGCGAAGCGATCTGTACTCTCTTGGTATTGTTATGTATCAGCTTCTTACCGGGTCCCTTCCTTTCAGCGGCGACACCATCAGCGGTATTGCCCATGCGCATCTCACCAGCATACCGGCACCACCATCATCGTGTAATCCCGAAATACCGGCTATTTGTGACAGTATAATTTTGAAGCTGCTGGAAAAGGAACCGGAAAAACGTTATCAGAGCGCACTGGGTCTGTCTGCGGATCTGGAGAAAATTCTTAAAGGTGAGCGGTCGTTCATCCCCGGGCTGAAAGACACGATCGTCAGATTACGCTACCATACACACTTTACAGGAAGGCACAATGAACTGAAAAAACTACTGGCACTGCAGCGTGATTCAGTGGCGGGAATGGGGTCGTTGTGCCTTATGGACGGAGATGCGGGTATCGGTAAAACACGTCTCCTCGATGAATTCAACAGCACCCTCGCCTCCCATGGTCAACCATGTATTGCTCTCTTTGAATCATCCGGGGATAGAGGTTCCCCGTACCGCTCCATTCGTGATTTACTCGGCATGTACATACAGCGGTTTTCCGGTTATTCCGAAAAGAGGAAAGAACAGATTTCTTCAGCCCTTACAGTGTCTCTCGGGAATCCTGGATATATCATCCTGCAGATTAACCCGGGCATGAAAACAGTACTCGGCGAACTCTCCCCGCCGGTCCCGCTCACGGACAAAAGAGAAACCGGCAGGTTCCTTCACACCGCGGGCGGTTTCTTCCGTGACCTGGCCTGTGCGGAAGGCTCCCTTACGATACTACTTGATGACATCCACGACATGGACACCGGCAGTCTCGAAATACTTGAGGAAATATCAGCAGACATCAAAAACTTCCCGCTGCAGATTGTTGCCGCATATCGAAAAGGTGAGCCGGAACAGCATCCTTTTCTCTCGGGGATGATACAGCACTGTCAGGGGAATGAGCCCTTTTATCAGCATATATCTCTTACGCCATGTACAGCTGTTGAAACAAAAAACCTCGTGGAGGGAATTCTTTTCGAGTCAACCCCGTCGACCAAAGAAATTTCCACAATAGTGCATTCGAAAAGCGGAGGAAACCCTTCCTTTACCATTGAAATCCTCAAACAGCTGATTCATGAACGTGTGGTAAGTTTTTCTGAAACAGGATGGATACTGCACCGTACACGATTGAAATCCGTGGAAATACCACATACAATGGTTGATATTATTTTAAATAAAATCTCCTGCCTTGACACACGGGAACGATCCGTACTTTCCCATTGTGCCGTTATCGGGATGAGGTTCTCACTTTCCCTGCTGTTCCAGCTGCTGGAAAAATCTTCATCCGCCCAAAACACCGCGAATGACGAAGTCGTGTCAATTATTGACAAAGCAGTATCCCTTGGTATTCTTTCAGCAGAAAACCCCCAATCCGGTGAAATGTATTTTCCCCACAGCAGGATTCATGATGCGTTTTATACAAGTATTGATGATGATACAAGGAAACACATCCATGGAGAACTTGTCAAAACAATAGAAAACCTTGTCGGCGGCAATACCAACGATCACCTCTACAGTCTGGCATATCACGCAATAGAGAGCGATGACAAAAATAGAATTCTGCAGTACGCATATCCTGCTGCCCTGAAGCTCAAGAATGACTATGCCCTTGATCAGTCGATTGCGTACCTTAAAAAGATTATTGACGCATGCGATGATGCGGATAACGAACCCGGCGCGAATGACACGGCGGTTCTTCTTCGGTTCGCCGGTGAGGAACTGGCTTTTCTGTATCTCATTACAGGAGAATATGACAACGCAATCCGGATTTATACATCACTCATTGAAAATACAACAAATACCCTCGAAAAAGCATCTCTCTACCGCAATATCAGCAGAGCATATTTCAAAAAAGGTGACTGGGTCGCATGTGAAAAAACCGGTGCACAGGGACTTGAACTTCTGGGATTCACACTTCCTGCAAAAAAAATATCCATCTGGATAAGCATCATCTTTGAATTTTTTCGGCACATTATGCCGGGTGAAGTAAAAAAAATCTTTATTACACATGATGAAAACAGGAAACGTATTTTCCGCCATATATCATGGTCGTACCTTGATCTGGGCTGGTCCTATATCCTCAGTGACAACATTAAATTCCTGATGATCGCCCTGAAGGTATTAAATATCGCTGAATACCGTCTTGGCCCTTCACGGGTAATGGGTATGTCCCTGGGTGGATACGGTGCGCTACTCATGTCAATACCGCTCTTCGAAAGATCAATACGCTACCTGAAGCGGTCTCTTGCAGTCAGAAAGGAACAGGGAGATGAATGGGGGTATGCCCAGAGCCTTCAATGGCTCGGCTACTGCTATGAATGGAAGGGAGATTACCGGCAGAGCATTCTCTGTTTCAATGAAAGCCTTTCGATTTTCAACAGGATTGGAGACCAGCGGGAAGCAGGAATGTGCACTGCCGGTCTTATCCATAATTACACATTCGCTTCAGAATACTCCAGGATCGAGACACTATTAAGGGAATACAGGGATATTACCGCCGCCACAAAAGACCATTACGGCATCAGCGAATCCTATACCTATAGAATCCGCTGCCTGGTTGAACAGGGGCACATAGAGCGCGCAATAGAAGAAGGCGAACTGGCCCTGGACTACAGTAAACAGAATAATGTGTCCTTTACCCACTGCCGTGCGTGCAGTGAACTCGGCATGGTGTATCTTGAGAAAAACGAACCGGCCAGGGCGCTGGAGTATCTCAACGCTGCAATATCGATGACCGGACAACACCGGTATCTGAAACAGTATACCGTTTCCACCTACACCCTCTATGCTGAATGCCTTATTATGCTGTACCAGCAGTCCCTTTCGGCCCCTGCTGAAAATGCCTCATCACAGCCGGGCCTCGGGGAAATCCGGAAAGCCTGCAGACTCGCGGTCCGTCACACCAGGAGATGGGTATCACATTACAGCGCCGCACTCCGGGTATATGCCCGGTACCATGACCTCGCCGCATCCCGCAGGAGCAGTGAAAAATATTTCATGAAAGCAATTGAGCATGCGAATAAACTGGGTCAGCCTTTTGAAGAAGCAAAGAGCAGATATTTTTTCGCGCGGCATCTTATCCGTCACAAAAAAAACGACCTTGCCCGCTTTCATCTTGAAACAGCCTATACAATTTTCAGTAAAATCAGCGCGGCATTATATATTCAGCGAATCGCAGAACTGTTAGGGATGAGAGAAAACGAATCCCCTTCACTTGCCGGCATACTCAATGAAGAAAAACTCGCCATTGTAATGAAACTCAGCACGGAGCTTTCAGCGATGTCTGATGTATCAGCAGTTATCCTGCGGGCTGTTCAGAGCGCCATGGAGCTGACCGGTGCGGGAAGATGCTGTATACTGACAATGGATGATACAACATCAGAGCTTACAAATGAATCAGTCTACAACATGGAACCAACTGAAATTTCAGACCAGATGAATTATATCCTGCACTACGTGTTCAATAATGATGTGCCGCTGATTATACAGGACGCATCACGTGATTCAGCACTTCAGACAATTCTTTCCTCTCCTTCAACATTGAAGGGTTCCATACTGTGTATGACAATCAAGGTAAAGGAGAAAAATATCGGGGTATTCTACATGGATAATCCTCTTCTGACATCTGTATTTAATGAGAATGACCTCACAATTATGAATCTGATTTTTTCTCACGCGGCACTTGTGCTGGATAAACTTCCTGAAGCAGTGAAACCTTCTCTCCTTAAAGATGACAAGGGGAAAAAAACAGCCATTCCGGATCATACCGGGAAAAAAATTGAATCTGTCATTACATATCTTCATGAGAATTACAGGCGTGATATATCACGGGAGGGACTCGCGGACCATCTTGACATAAATCCTGATTATCTCGGGAAGATGTTCAAGGTATATACGGGGAAAAAAATCGGTGAATACATCAATGATCTGAGGATACAGGAGGCTGCCCGGGCGCTTCGTGAAACGGAGGACAATATAATTGACATCGCATTTTCGGTCGGATATGAAAGCCTCAGGACATTCAACAGATTATTTCTCAAGGTAATGGGAACATCACCAAAACAATACCGGGACTCATATACACGGTAACAGCAGAAAAACCTTAAACCGGTCAGTAGAGTACATCCCCTGTTTTAAAGGAAAGCACTTCGGTTCTTCCTGATTTATACTGAAGCTCAATGCCGGTTTTAGAAAAACGGTACTCACTGAGATCAATTTCAACCTCATGGTGCCAGATTTTCCGTCCTTCCTGTATCTCAACTTTTATAAAATAGTACCGTTCCCGCTCATCAATAAAAATAAGGTACAGAAAGCCTTCGTACAGCACCTGCAGATGAGACCGTCCCGGAATGTACCACTGCGTGGTTCCGTCATCTTTTGCCAGCGCGAGAAACATCCCGTCCTTTTCTGAGTACTCACAGGCGACATAATATTTCTCATCGTCTTCAATTATGTTATCAATGAGTACGACGTCAGGAATTTTCTTCGCCCATAATTTCTGGTCATCACCGGAAGATGACTTACACATCAGCACAGACTTGCTGAAATCAAAATAGAGTGTTACCTCACCCAATGGGAAAAACTGCGTTGTTGTCCTGTCCATTATCCGCTTGTATTTTACAAATGGTTTTCTGTATATGAAACAAATGCTTCATAAATTATCCGTGCCGCGTCCCTCGTTGAATAGCTCTGATTATTCAGAACGAGATGATAATTATAGGGACTTGCGATATCAAACTTCACCAGATCCCGGAAAAATTTCTCCCTTTCCGCATTTTTCTTTATAACAAGTTTTTCCGCATCCGCCTTTTTAATGGAATTTATTGAGGCCATCCGCTCCGCCTTCCATTCCACAGGTGCAACAACGCGGACATTAAACCCTTTCGGCATGTCCCTGGTAATAATACCCCCGCCGCGTCCGACAATAATAACGCGCCCGTTTGCTGCAAGGGTCCGTATTGTTTCGGAAAGGTGGCGGTACACTGACAGCTGTGAAGGATATGAAGCAAAAGTAGTTTCAAAGAAGCTTGTAACCTGTTTTCGGGAGGATGATGTCAACGTATCCGTCAACTGTTCAGACAATCCCATATCACTGGATATTTTTTCAAGAACGACACGGTCATAGGCAGCCCATTCCGGCTTCAGTGAGCGCCCGTCATTAAGAAACTCCACGAGAGCCGCCGCGATATCATATCCCCCGCAGCCATATTCGCGGGATATTGTAATAAAAGGAAATCTGTTCTGTTTCTTCTCCGGGAGAATTTCCGCCCTCGCTTCAATATCCGTTTTCTGCTGTTTCCAGTATTTTATCTGTGACGAAAGAACATTTTCCATGTTAGAACCGTGTTTGTCTGACATACCATCCCTCTCGTAATAATAATGTCACGCTGCCGGTACCACTCAGTTTTATGGAACGTTTCCTTTACTGTTTTTTCTTCCCGGATTTCGGCTTTTTTTTAAGCGGTGCTGATAGTGTGCCGATTTTCTGTCCCACACGGACTGTATCACCGCATTTTATTTTACTGAATTTTACCATATTCTCCTGAAACAGAAGAACAATTGTTGAACCCAGATTAAACCGTGCAAGTTCATCACCCCGCTTCAGTGTCATCTGTGAATCTTCTTCATAAAAGTACTCTCTCCGGCGCCGGAAGAACCTGTTGGAACGATAATCCTCTTCATACACAACACCTATCCGTCCGACATTCATTGCACCAACCTTACACACACCCACAAGTCCGTATTCGGTGTTGATATAGCTGATCATACGTTCATTTTTAGAAAAAAGCCCCTGAAGGCCTTTCACCATAAATTCCTGCACAGTAAACAGTTTCCCCGGTATAGAGAAAAATCCTATCACATTGCCATCAACAGGAGAATGAATCCGGTGATAATCTCCCGGAGACAGGTACAGCGTCATAAATGAGCCGTCAATAAATTCCTTGAATGATTCGGAGGGTACAAGGTCCTCCAGGGAAAAGAACACACCCTTCGCCTGAATCATTGAAGTTTTTTCAATTTTACCAAACTGGTCAATTCTGGCATCTACCGGCGACACAACTGCTCCCCTGCCTGTGTCAATTTCATGGACTCCATTTTTCACCTTTCTTGTAAAAAAGCTGTTGAAGGTACGAAATCCCCCCGCGGGATATACTATCTCACCGGTTCTCACTCCAAATTTACCACTGTACCAGCGTATTACAGGATTCAGTAAAAATTGGGGGACTGGTATTCTTGTAATGTATCCAAAAACACGGGACAGAAGACTTTTGGGGATAATTTTAAATATAAAAATAATAAACTCATTTGCCATTTTTCATCACTTCCTGAATATATATACATTAATATAGCACAAAAGAAAGAATACATCAATACTCACATGAAATCCCGATGCCCGGGAGCATTCTGTTTTATGCGGTAACAATACAGTGTGTACACATGGATTATAATAATGTCAAGAATGAATTTTGTCAGCAATTCAAATTGCCCGTCATCCGAATAACCGTATCGCCGATAGTTTTATCTAGAACCGCACCTCAATACCCAGATAGGGAAGGAACGGGAGATCCTGAATATCCGAAGGGTTATCTCCTGAATACGGCTGACGCTGATTAAAGCTCCTGTCATAGACGTTGGGACTATTATACGCATTCAGGAATTCAATATAAAAATTCCACTTCGCCCCCCCCATATCGGCAAAAAAATCAAAACGGATATCCAGTTTGTGATAAGCCGGAAGTCTGTCTCCATTATAATCACTTGAATATATCGGGAAATACTCACCCTGGTCCGCATCATAACGGGAGCCGATGATTTTCGTCACAGGCAATCCTGTGGCATACCGCCATTTCACCCCCGCCTGAAACCATGAAACAATTCTGCAGCTGAGTATCACATTTACAATATGGGTCCGGTCATAATTAAACCGGTATTCCCCCTGGCCATCATGATCGTCCCGCTGCGAAACCGAATACCCGTAACTCACCCATCCGAAAAAATCCCTGCTGAGTTTCCGCTGCAGAAATATCTCCCCGCCATAGACCCTGCCGGTGCCGGCATCATCAAAGGTCTGTTCTCCACCCGCAACAACAAGGTCCCATAGCTTTTTATAGTACCCCTCAATCGTCAGGGTCACATCAGTATGAAAATCGTGACTATATCCCAGCACATAGTGGACAGCCTTTTGAGTTGTAAGGCCGGGGTTGCCGAATGTATCATTGGTAAAATACATGTCATGGACCTGCTGATACAGTCCCGTGGCAAATGAAATTCTGTTTTTCCTGTCAATAGTCAGTTCAACTGATGACCGGGGGCTCAGGTAATGAAAGCTGTTAATATCTTTATGCACATCAAACCTCGCACCCAGCACCCACGCAATGGACCATACGGTTAGTGTGCCCTGGAGATATCCTGAAACATGGTGATATCCAAGACCGTTCATGCGGAGTTCCTCGAATGTATAGTCCTCAGGAAATACCGGATTCTGGGGAGCATACTGTTTCACAACAGGGGCAACGGCAGTGAGGTCGATAACGGCATACACATAGTCCGCGCCGAAATCGATATCAAACATGTCAGATATCTGAAGAGACACATCTTCACGGACCATTCCACCCTTCAGGGCAAGATCAACATCGAGGTATTCTCCAAAGTACAGGCGCTGTGTTTCAGTATATGTACCGGCCTTCAGTTTCGATATAAATCCACGGCCGTTGCTGTAGGCCCATGTGAACCCAATCCCGTGAAAAAACATATTGTAATTGAATTTCCTGTTTGCGAAATCCGGGTCTTCATCCTCGCTGTCATTTACCACAAGGCCCATCCTGTCTCCGGACCCGTACATCAGCAGGCTTACCACATTGTTCCGTGAGAACCGGTACCCCAGCTTGCCCTGATAGTCCCAGAAAAATGGAAGTGCCGTAACATCAACATCACGGTTTTCTTCAATGACACGTTCAGCGTAAAGATCAAAATAGCTTCGTCTCCCCGAGAAAATGAAAAACCCGTTCTCCCCGACGGGGCCCTCAACAACAGCATCCGCGGTAAGAAGGTTCACATTCAGCTTCACCGAGGGAACCGGCGACACCGTGTCACGGGAATGAATATCAAGGACAGAGCCCGTCGCCTCGCCGTACTGAGCGGGAAACCCCCCGCTGTAAAAATCAATGCTGTCAATGACATCGGTGTTGATGACAGACACAAACCCGCCAAAATGATACGCCCGGGATATCCAGAACTTGTCCACCAGTATCCTGTTGTCATAGGGGCCGTTGCCCCGCACGAAGAGTTCCCCGGAAATATCATTGGCCGTCGCCACACCGGGAAGGGCCTGAATTGTCCGCATAATATCGCCCCCGGAGCCGGGAACGCGACGCAGCTCCTCACGGTGTATTGTACGGCGGCTGGTATGAGGTTTGTTTTTTTTCGCGGTAACAACAATTTCGTTTTCGTTGAACAGCCGGGGTGAAATATAAATTTTCAGAATTGCCCCGGGGTCAGCTGATTGCACAATCTGAACAGATTTATTATATCCGGGAGTATCGACAACAATGGTATACCGGTCTCCCGTATTCATGTCCAGGAGGACCCGTCCGTTACGGTCACTCACTTCGATCTGCCGTGTTTCACGGATTCCCACAGTTGCACCGCTTACAGCTGTGTTGCGTATACGGTCAATTACTACTCCACGAACAGCTGCTGATAATTCAGTTGAAGATATCAGCAGGATTCCGGCAACCAGAAGGGGAAGCGTCCGGAACATTATCTTCGCCGGCACGCAATGGTACCGTTTAAATCCGGATTTGAAGGATGTACACCGGGTATTTTTTTTCAAAGAAAAATGTATGATTGTCACAACACAGAACCGCCGGTGCTCCGGGATAGCCTTTAAAAATCAAGATATTCCCTGTCTTTTCTGTTAATGAATTTTACATATGTATATTTGCCGCTCTTCTTCGCATCTTCAAGCATACGGTATCCCTCTTTGTGACACCTCGGGCAGCTGTTAACAGGAATCTGAATTCCCACGGAAATCGGATTGACAGAGGACACTGTTTCCACCTTCAGAACACCGCTGCACTCATCACATACCATTACCGACTCCAGCTGTTTTTCACGTATACCGTCGGTATCATAGAAAACATCTTTCTTGCGGACAAAATAACTGTTCACCATGCCCCTGCTGCCCGCAACGGATCTCGGATCGAAGTACGCTTCCAGAACACGGGTCCCGAGTTTCTTAATATACTGTGTTATCTCCCGGTCCTGCTCCATAAGTTCCTCGTCATAGTCCGGTTCAAGTACATGGGAATAGTCAACACCCGCCATTGCCAGGACAATGCCGAGATTTACATAGGGGAGCGCGCCCTGAATGGAGTATCCCCCCTCCAGAACAGCAATGTCCGGATTCAGCTTCGTGTTCAGCATCGCGTATCCCTGTGCTGAAAAATTCATATTGGTAATAGGGTCAGTATAATGGTTGTCCTGACCGGCGGAATTAATTATCAGGTCCGGCTTGAAATCATCAAGTATCGGCAGAACAATATTGTCGATCACATAGGCGAACCCCTCGTTTGACGTCATGGGCGGAAGGGGGATGTTGATATTTCTCCCCATGGCATTGGGGCCGCCCAACTCCTCAATAAATCCTGTCCCCGGATAAAGGGTCCTCCCGTCCTGATGCAGGGATATATAGAGTATATCAGGATCATGCCAGTACACATCCTGTGTTCCATCTCCATGATGACAGTCTGTGTCCACAATCGCAATCCGCTTCGGCCCGTAATGTTCGCGGATATATTCCACCATTACCGCTTCGATGTTGATATTACAAAAACCTCTGTTCCCGTGGACTATTTTCATAGCATGGTGTCCCGGGGGACGGACAAGGGCGAATGCCTTGTCAGCTTCCTTTTCCATGACAAGCCGTGCTGCCCGTATTGCCCCCCCTGCGGAAATAAGATGCGACTCTGTCACCACGGAACCGACATCGGGAAAGCAGAAATGCGTGCGCCGTACATCATCAGCCGTCGCAATATCAGGCTTATACTCTCTGATACCAGTAATATCAAATACCCCCTCCTCCCACAGCTGGTCCTGGGTGTAGAGGAGACGCTCCTCACGTTCGGGGTGCGTCGGGCTGATTGCCCAGTCGTAGGCAGGAAAGAATATTATACCAAGCCTGTTTTTTGCCTGTATCACAGTAGTACCTCTCTCATGCCTCTGTCTCCGTTTTCTGAATTTCAGGCGCTTTCCCGAATTTAAGAAGGACTCCCGGCTTCACCTGACATTTCACCCTGATATTTTTTCCCACAGTATTGAACCCGTCCACCATATTAAATGATGTAGACTCGACTATTTCAGGAACAACCCCTGTATCAGCATTATGGTTCTTCAGGTACTCAAGGAGATACTGCCGTGCATCAGCCTCCGCGTCGGAAAGAGTATACCAGCCACCTACTTTTTTCATGATATCAATGCTCGGAATTATCAACTGCCCTTTTTCCGTATCGGCAAGAAGCTCAATGTCTTTTGTTGTACGTGCGAGGGCAGCGCCTACCGCATTGGCAACGGCAAACTCTTCAGGGACCACCACGGGAAGGCCGAATGATTTTTCAAGGACACCGGCAAAAGCCTTTGCGGGTCCTCCCATAATATAGAGTTTTTTCGGCTCCACATGTTTATCTTCAAGGAGCTCATGTATGGTATAGACGGGACGCTGGTTAATTTCTTCAAGAATCATGTGCACTTCAGACTTTATTACATCCGCAGCTCTTTGCACGGCCTGCCGTGAAAGTTCACCTGGTTCCATTCCATGTTCATCAGCCAGTTTCTTTATTCCGGCAGCAGAGGCACTCTCATCTCCAAATCCCGCGTTTTCAGAAAAATTAAACGCGTCAATAAGAGTGACCGCATCCCCTCCCTGTGCCATTGAAGGGCCAACCCGTTCCGGACCCACAACGACCTTTGCGTCCGCGACACTGAGAACAGAATCACCACCGATCCCGATTGAATGTGTTTTGAGAGACCGTACCAGCGTAGGTCTCCGGTTCAGCGATATACCTTCACGTTCTATCAGGGGTGCACCTTCCGCAAACACCGCAATATCTGTTGTGGTTCCGCCTATATCTAAAATAACAGAATCCTCATCGATATGGCACAATGCGATAATTCCCATCACACTTGCCGCGGGGCCTGAAAGGATTGTTTCCACCGGAATTACCCGCGATAGAGTAAGGGGCATGGTGCCGCCGTCTGCCTTAAGAATATTTATTGCGGCGGAAATCCCGTGGTCCGCGATACTTTTTTCAACAGCATCGGCAAATTCGTTATAGAGGCGCCATACCGCGGAATTATAATATGCGGTTGTTATTCTCCTGGGAAAATTCAGTTCCCCGGAAAGCCGGTGCCCGCGGGTTACGTAATCACCGGTATCCTGTAATGATGCTGAAAGCTGGTCTTCATGAGAAGGGTTCCTTGTGGAAAATTTTGAAACGACGGCAAATACTTTTACTTTTTTTTTGGAAAACTCCTTCAGGGCGCCCTTCATGTCTTTGGCATTAAGGTCCTGCACCACTGTGCCCCGGTGATCAATGGAGCCCCGGATCAACCGGTAATGATCGCCGATTGCAAACCCTGAAGGGTCCACACCGGGTCCGGATGAAACCATTACCCCGACTTTTTCGGTTTTATTTTCCACAATAGCATTTGTGGAAAGCGTTGTACTTATATTAATCCATTCAACTGATCCGGGAGCGGCTTCATGCAATATTTTATCAAGAGATTCCCTGATTGTTCCAACCAGGTTTTTATGATCAGTAACAATTTTACTGGCAGCAACAATTCCGCTTTCATCAACAAGCACAGCATCAGTATGGGTACCGCCTACATCAATCCCGCAAAACATGTCTGTATCCTTATCTGAATATATTTATCACAAATACTGCGGCCCTGCAGCATGCCGAACAGGAGAGATATAATATTGCAATAACCTGCCGCGGCCCGGTCACATAACACACTTTTTATGATGAACCAGATTAAGGATTATAATAGTAAAAACCAGAGGGTATGTCAAGAAAGATATCATCCCCCCGATGAATTATCAGGAGAGAAACGCCTGCGGAGAAGATGCCTCAGACGAATGGATAATAGCATGAAAGTGCAATGAGGAATTGTGCAGGGCCGTACGTGAGCCAGGTAAAAACGGTACTGTGCGCAACGGGCCTGATAAACTGGTTCACCGCCAGAGTTGTGTCCGATATGCAGAACAGCACCGCTCCAATAGAAAGGATAGCAGCTTTCGTAGTAACACCGTTATTAAAATGCGATACAGCGAAAAAAATCATCGCCGAAATAGCAATCATATATACAAGGACCGGTATATTCTTTTTCCCGGTCTTTCTGCGTATTGTAAAATAAAACACAACAAGCAGCAGACCCAGTAGTACCGCCGGGAGGATGTTCCATGCCTGAAATGAATATCCCCCTGAAAAGGCAGCAATATACATGATATGCGCCGCGAGAAAAAACAGGAGGCCATGCTGTATGTAGTTCACCTCTTCCAGCATCATAAGGGTATCGCCAATAAGGCTCAGTATCAGGCCTGTAATAATCAAAAACGAAAACACCGTAATTCCGGACACAAGAAATGAAAGAAAACCGAATACGATTATTGTCATGGTAACGAGGGGAGTGAACACATATTTCAGTGGAAGAATTCTCCTGAAGGCGACATATTCCCGGATAAGAAAAACCACCGAGAAAGAACCCACTCCATAGACTAATAAATCAGAAAACGCCGTGTTACCCATTCAGTATTCTCCTCATACGTCCTGTTACATATGCCATTTTTACAATTTCACCCCCGCTGCTGCGGGGGTGAAAGAACAACACTGTATATACTATGATAGCAGCAAAACCTGCGCGTAACGTTATTTTTTTCCCTTTTTACCGTTCTTATCTTTATCAAAATAATCAGAAAGTTCCCGAAGCATGTCAGGTTTGAAGTCAGGGCTCATGGCGGCGATATTTTCCTGCTGAATTTCATTATAAATTTCTTTTCTATGGACAGTAATTTTCTTCGGTGCTTTAATACCGAGTTTAACCTGGTCCCCTTTTATATCAATAACGACAACCTCAATATCGTCGCCGATCATTATACTTTCATTTATTCTTCTTGCTAATACCAGCATGACACTCTTACCCTTTCTTCGCCGCGTTTTCCATTTCTTCCAGAATGATATGCTTCACCCTGTATTTGTCGCTTAAAGAAACCGCCTGCCTGCCAATTCTTTTTAACGGGTTGATAATAAGCGGCCCCTGGAGGTTTGCTGTCATCTCTTTCGGATTCGCAGGAATTGTGACAATCGCAAACACGAGGAGCCCCTCCTCACTCTCTGCTTCCACCGCCTCAACATCCGCCGGTGAAATTACCAGCTCATATTCATGAAGAAAATCAACCGGCCTGATGATAACAAACGCAAGCTCAGGTTCTGAATAAGCCTGAAGCCATTTAAAAGGAGAATTATCGTGTGAATCAAGGATAATGAATTTCTTCACATAATCAAATCCCAGTATCCCTTCAGGAAAATCAATGATCTGTTTCTCATTGATTTCTATTTCTCCAAATGGCCTTGTTTTAACTCGTACTCCCAAAACCGTTCTCCTGTTTCAGTGCGTTACTGCCGTAATTTTTACCGTAAAAAGTCCATCAGTGTGGGACGGATTGTTTTTGCACCCACCGAAAGCGCATACTGATGGACACTCTCAAGCCACCTGAAATTCATTATTGTCTCAGGATAATCAACACCCTCGTTTTCCGCCAGCATCGCGGTGACATTGGTCCTTTCGTACTCGCTCCGTCGTGCAAGCTCTTCAACACGGTTCTGTTTCGCGCCAACGGAAGAAAGGTGCCTGAGAATGTTGTCAAGGGCCGTATCAATGAGGCCCAGGTCCCTGCCCCCCACAACTTCCTGGTCACCGCGTACCAGGTCGTCTCTGAGCTGAATAACCATCTCAAATATTGACATCCCGTCAACAGTCACCGTGGGGTCCACATTATTAGGCGGATTGGGATACTCGGAATTGATGAGGCCGAGGTCCCGCAGCACAGTGCCGCTTCCCACATCTTCAAGCCATATCTGGTGTGGATTTGTGGTTTCAAGAACAACATTATCACGAATCCCTTTTGATGCGCGGAGGCTCAGTCCGGCATTATTGATTTTCTCTATAATTACGTCAACTGTATCTCCGGCGGAAATATTTATTTCCACACCGTCAATTCGTATCACCTGATTTGTTTCTGAGTTGAATTCCGATGTGTCCCTGTTGGAAGTAAGCACCTGGTTTGTGGCCCAGAACACCTTGTTACCCGGAACATTTACCTGCATATATTCACCGGTAGCAACCTCCCGCAGCACAGCCCCGATATTTCCCCTGTATTCAACACCGGTCATCGCATCGCCCTGGTTCCCCGCGGTGAGTGTCTGATAAATTGCCACAAAGGGGTCCGGGTTTTCCTCGGTACCTGTCTGGTATCCGCCGAAAATCGGGTGCCCCGTGGCGCTGCGTGTGTTCGCGATTGTCACCAGCTCTTCGAGAAGCTCATTGATCTCAGCTGCAGCGGCCTCCTTCCGTTCAAACGCGGAGTAAATCCCGTGTGCCCCCTGGACCGCAAGGACCCTGAGACGCTGAAATATTCTCAGTGCCGACTGCAGCGATGTATCCACTTCATTCAGCCGTGACTGCCCTTCTTCTATATTCGCCCGGTACTGGTTCACCTCGGTGAGGCGCGACCTGTACAGCATCTGGTTCGTTGTTGCAATGGGATTGTCCCTCGGGAGCTGGACATTGCGCCCCGTGGCAAGTGAATTCTGGATCCTGTCCATATCAGACTGGTGCCTGTTAAGGTTGTGGATCATTGTATTGTTAAGCATCTGGTTTGTTACACGTTGCATGGCTTATGCCCCCATTCGTATGACTGTTTCCAGCAGTTTATCAAACATGGATACCACCCGCGCCGCGGCGTTATACCCGTGCTGAAACATCACCATATTCGACATTTCCTCATCAAGGTTAATGCCGGACACGGATTCCCTGAGATTTTTCAGGTTTGTTAAAAGCGTTTCCTGGTTGGCCACACGGTCCTTTGCCTGCTGACCCTGTGTTCCGATCCGCGCGATCAGTGAATTGTAGAATTCATTAAATGTGGAATTGGTATCAACCATCGCGTTCTGCTGCCGCGTACGCGCGATACGCAGTGCGTTGGTGCCGTCACCGACACCGTTGCTGGTATTAACGTCACCGGTTCCCCCGATGTCCCTTCCCCGTGCCGCCGCGATTCTATCAACATCACGCGTGATACTGTCGCTCACCGCCATGTATGACGCGGGATTATACTGCGGCGCTATTGTTATATGCTCCCTGTCGGGAAGAAATTTCACGATATCATTCACCCTGCGGTAATCAAAGGCACCCGCTGCGCCGCTCTGACGCAGGATCCCGGTAAGCCCCACAAGGAACTGCCCGGAATCTTCGATGTGCCGTATCATAAAATTTTTATTGTCATTGTCCCTGGCAACTGTTGCCTTGAGTGCCAGCTGATTATTGTGGTCGAGGTATGCCACCACTCCGGACCGCGCGTCGTTTATTTTCCGTATAACAGACTGCACCGTATCATTGGGGCCGTAATCGATTTCCACCGTCGCTTCACGCTCGTCATTGGTAATAAAGGATATGGTGCCACGGATGCCGATTGCCGCTGAAGCGTCAATGCTGTTGTTACCGGCAACTTTGTATATCGCCGTCACGTCGGCAACGCCGTCATTGTTGAGATCATGGTTCCCGTCGACATCGTCGCTGATCCGGATCATCCGGAAGAAATCATTATTGGTCTCGCCGCGCCTTCCGAAACCGTC
>ERZ795048.362-NODE-362-length-49748-cov-5.066267_pt1 | contig 49748 bp, 41 predicted proteins | sample MGYA00375132_ERZ795048 | MGnify/ENA primary metagenome ERZ795048 (study PRJEB30177, sample SAMN05720225) | activated sludge metagenome | isolation source: Anaerobic digester | place: Hong Kong | collected 2014-12-17 ...
CTCTGTTTCTGATATGGTGAACGACTTTCTCCAGTTCAGGTTACCATATTCATCGATAACTATGTCGGAATAGGTTTTACCATTGGGCATTGTTATCTTGATCCTGATGTCGCCTTCCCGGCAGTCGCCGTTAACCGACATCATAACATTTTTCACCGACTTCTCCACATCGAAGGTATATGTACGTGCGAAGGTAGATTCCTTTACATTCTTTGAGAATTCCCAGGTAGTACGTTCTGCGTTGTAATCCCCAAACCGTGTATAGCCAAGTACATACGGTTCATTGCCGCTGAAAACCCTTGTCCGTCCATTGTCGTCATACATCCGGAATATACGCTCGTACTGCTCCGGATTTTCCTTCATCTGCTCTCTGTAGTTCTGCATGGCCTTATCAATCTCTTTCTTTGACTGCTCAAGGGCCTTCTGCATTTCCTCTTGTGCTTTCTTCTGCTCTTCGATCATAGCTTTTTTCTGTGCTTCGATCGCTTCCTGCATTTCCTTTTCCTTTTCTTCACTTTTTCCTTCCTGAGCTGTTATTTCACTGCAGAAAGCAAGTGAGAAGAGGAAAATAATTACTAATATTAAACTGTGTCTTTTCATGGCCACCCTTTTTTAATCTTTCTAAATCAAAATTAAAACCTAAAATGACACGATTCTGTTAACGAAGGGTTAATGTCAGGTTAATGTCAGTAGCGCTGAACAATGCAGGAAGGAAATTATTAATACATTTGATATCAAAATCAAAACAATATGCAAAGGAGAAATACTGTTTTGTTGCTGGGTATTCTGGCCATTGTGCTCATAGTCGTGGCCCAGGTGATCATTCTCAGGGGTTTGTGGAACCAGCAGAATGAGATGCTTACCCTGCGATACAGGTCTCTTGCCCAGGAAGCAAATGCTTCTCTGCGCGGATCAGGTATCGAAACTCACGACACGGTGATGTTCATATTGAATCAGTATTCTGAAAAAATAAGGACCAGACTTGCATCAATAACCGACACACAGGAACTGGAAGTTACAAAAAAGGAAGTACTGGAGTATTTCACAACTGTCATTGAAAAAGAGCAGGATTTTACTTCATATCTGTCAGGGTACTTCAGGGACCAGGGATTTGAAGAAGAATTCAATCACAGGATAGCGGTCAGCAACCTCGAGATAAGTATTTCAGACACTTCGTACATGCTGGTACACAGAAGTGATTCATATTTAATGCCGGGAGAAGGAAGACCTGTCTTCCGTACCACCGATGATTCGAAATCAAGGATATCGGTTTTGCGTCAGAGGCTCTGGGGTAATTATTTTTACCTGCAGATAGAGTATTTTATCGATTTTTCCGACAAACAGAGACTGATATTGCGTGAAACTGCAGCATCGCTTGGCATGAGCCTGTTCAGCCTGATAGTGGTCGTTATCATTTTTCTTGTGACCTACCGCAACCTTATGGAAGAAAAAAGGCTATCGAACCTGAAGACCGATTTCATCAACAATATGACCCATGAGCTTAAAACACCGCTGGCCACGATAACGGTTGCAGGCAAGACCCTTGAAATGGAGAAAATACGTAAGGACGAACTAAAAATACTTGATACTGCAAAACTCATAGGCAAGCAAAGTGTCCATCTTAATCAGCTCATTAACATGATACTTGAGATAAGCATGTGGGAAAGGACAGAATTTCAGCTCGATAAGAAGCAAGTAAATATTGAAGAACTTATGAACGATATTGTGAACGGATTTAAAACAGGACTCGGGAATTCCGCGACCCTGACTCAGAAATACGATTTCAGCAACACAAATGCCGATGTTGATGTTGTCTATTTTACAACATTGATTAACAATTTGTTGTCAAATGCGGTCAAGTATTCCGATAAGGATCCTGTAATAAATGTGGAGGGATCCGTTGAAAACAGATCTGTACGTATAAATGTAGCCGACAACGGAATAGGAATAAGCAAAGCCGACCAGAAGCATGTTTTTGACAAATTCTACCGTGCATCTTCGGGGAACATTCACAAGTACAAAGGTCTTGGCCTGGGACTGTATTATGTCAAAAAGATAGCTGTGGCACATGGCGGAGATGTGACAGTAAGCAGCAAACCGGGAAAAGGTAGTATATTTACGGTAACAATTCCAATCTGATGATATTATGAAAGTATTACTGGCAGAAGACGACAGGGATTTCGGTAACATACTCTCCCAGTATGTTTCAATAAACGGCTTCGATGTAACTCTCGCCCGTGACGGGATGGAAGCCTGGGAACTTTTTCAAAGGGAGAAACCAGACATCTGCGTGCTTGATGTTATGATGCCGGAAATGGACGGATTCACACTCGGAGAAAAGATCAAGGAAAAGGATCCCGACATTCCGCTGATTTACCTGACTGCAAAAAGCCTCAAGGAAGACATCGTAAGAGGCCTTAAAATAGGAGCCGACGATTATATTACAAAACCCTTCGATCCCGAAGTCCTTATTCTCAGGATAAACAACATCCTCAAAAGGGCTTACTCTTCCTCCAATGATGAGTTTAGCATATCCGACACTGTCCTTAAGATCAGCTCGCTCGAACTTATATGCGGAAAGAACAAGGAAAAACTTACCCTTAAGGAAGCCCAGCTTTTACGATATTTCATCATTAACAAGAATAAGGTTCTGACAAGAGAAGACATTCTTACCGAAATATGGGGTGAGGATGATTATTTTCTGGGCAGAAGCATGGATGTCTTCATCAGCAGGCTAAGAAAATATATTTCTGAAGATAAGAATCTGGATATCAGAACAGTAAGAGGAACGGGGTTCATTCTTGAAGAATTGAACAGGGAAGAATGAAGACAGTCTGAATCCTGACTCAGCTTCTTACGAATATCAGTTGAAGCATGTAAAGTATATAAAAAATCCCTTGCTGAATCAACAGCAAGGGATTTTAAATTTTCTTTCCGGCAGGATTGATATTAGTTACCGAGGACCTCTTTCACCTTGTTGTAAAGTGCTTCCCCGCGCAGGTTGGTGGCAATGATTACCCCGTTCTCGTCGAGGAGGAAGTTTGCAGGTATTGAATTCACCGCATAAAGTTTTGCAGCGGCATTATTCCAGTACTGGAGGTCAGAAACCTGTGTCCATGTAAGTTTGTCGTCGGCGATGGCTTTCACCCAGTCTTCTTTTGACTGATCGAGGGATACTCCGAAAACATCAAATCCTTTCTTATTAAATTCCTTAAAAACACTAACAACATGGGGGTTCTCCTGTCTGCAGGGACCGCACCATGCTGCCCAGAAATCTATAAGAAGGAGCTTGCTGCCGACCTTCGAAGACATAGATACCGGGTTGCCGTCGACATCATTCTGTGTAAAATCGGGGGCTTTCTGGCCTACTGCAACTGCTTTGAGAGCGACAGCTCTTGCTTTAAGTTCCTGGATTACAGGCACCTTTGCCACATTGGTGTCAAGGGCTGCTACTGCTTCCTCTATCTGGGCGCCTGTCATCTGGTAGCTAAGGCTCCTGAGCAGTGAAGGAGTGATATATGATGAAGGGTTGTTTTTTATGAAATCCAGCTGTGTTTTTTCCATTTCACCTTCGACTTCCATGGCCTGGTCACGTATTTCAGTCATTTTCTTTTCGTCGTCCTGTGCCCTTGCAGCCTGGTATTCGGTAACCAGAGCCTGATATTTTTCCGAAAGGGGCTTGTTTAGCTCGACGTATGCAAGATATTCATCGTTGGTTTTTGAACCTGTTACCTTTGCATCAAACAGTGAGTCCAGTTTACCTGTAATGGTAATATTTGAATTCTCAAGATAGAAACTGGTCCTGTTGCGTGTATTCAGTGCTATAAGCTGCACCTGCTCGGGGAATGTAACTGCTCCTTCCATTTTAAAGGAACCTCCTTTTGAGGTAGCAGAATCGAGAGTTACCAGCTGGCCTGCCTCTCTTTTCTGAAGAACAAAGGTAATGCTGTCCGATCCTTCGATGTCGGCTTTTAGTACGAATCCGGGTTCGGAACTGCATGAAGCGAAAATGGCTGTAATAACAAACAGATAAATTAGATTTTTCATACAGAAAATAAATTTGGTTTCAGATTTAAAATTCGCGCAAAGATATAAATTATTATGAATCTTTGAGATAATTGCTGATTAAACTATGGGCTGCCTGGTAAGAGGTTATTTTGCCTTCACCGAGGAGCTTCTCAACCTGAGGTTTGATGGCGTTGACTTTAGCGTTTTTTGCGAACGAGGTTTTCAGATAATCCATGATCATATCATCCATTCTGATAATTGCCTGCTCTTTCCTACGCCTGTCGAAGTAACCATTTTTCACAGTAAACTCCACATAATCCATTATTTGTTCCCACAGCTCCCTTATACCTTCATTGTGGAGGGCTGAACACGTGAATACTCCGGGTTTCCAGCCTGAAGGTGAATCAGGGAACAGTCGCAGAGCGTTATTGTATATCAGCCTGGCGCTTTCAGCTTCAGCCCTGTTAGGTCCATCTGCCTTAGTGATTGCCACAGCATCAGCCATCTCCATAATGCCTCTTTTAATGCCCTGCAGTTCGTCGCCGGCACCGGCAAGCATCAGGAGCAGAAAGAAATCGACCATCGAATGGGCGACAATTTCCGATTGCCCCACTCCCACCGTTTCAACAAGGACAGTATCGAAACCTGCTGCTTCACAGAGGATGATGGTTTCCCTGGTCATTCGTGCGACACCTCCAAGGCTTCCTGCTGAAGGAGAAGGTCTGATATAGGCATTGGGGTGGATGCTGAGTTTTTCCATCCTGGTTTTATCACCCATAATACTTCCCCTTGACTGGATGCTGCTGGGATCGATAGCCAGTACAGCAACCCGTCGTCCTGATTCCGCCAGATGCAGTCCCATCGCCTCAATGAAGGTACTCTTCCCCACGCCCGGAACACCTGTAATACCTATTCTCACCGAGGCACCACTGTATGGCAGGGTCTTCTCAATTATCGTCTGAGCCATTTCGTAATGCTTTGGCAGGGAACTTTCCACCAGGGTGATAGCCTGGCTGAGAACAGCCCTGTTGCCTGAAAGAATACCTGAAAAATACTCGCTGACAGAGTAATTTTTACGCTTTTTTATGCTCCTTCCGTTCAGTATCTCCGGATTTATGCTTGGAGGCTGATCTATTCCCTTCATGACACTCAGGGCACTTTTTCTGCTTTTATTGTCTGTCATCAGAATGGTGTTGCCGCTGTAAAAATAATAAAAGGGTACCGGATTATGTCTTCTGGCACCCTCTTTTAATTACGTGTACAAGTATTATTTACCTTGAAGCTGAAGCCTGGTCAACTTCAGCGGTCAGCATCAGTACAACTTCCGATTTTTTGGGATCATTGGTGTATACATAAATGGCTTTGGTCACTTTGCCTTTGTAGCCTCCTGAATTAAAAACAGCTTTAATTGACCTTGATTCTCCGGGCTTTATGTTTACTCCTGTCAGTCCCTGCTGAATAGCGGTACATCCGCAGGTTGATTTAACATGTCTTATAATGAGGTCGCTTTTGCCGGAATTGGTAAATTTGAATTCAGCCTCTCTGGTAGTGGATCCGGGCATTTTACCCAGATCAACATTTGAAGAAGCGAGTTGGAAGACAGGTGCATTTGCAAGCTCTTCCCTTGTCATTTTCGAAAAATCCTCAACAAGGTTGGCTGAGACATAGTAATAGGCATTGGTCTGAACAACCCCATTGATCTTTATCTTCACAATTTCCGTGACATTTCCCCACCCGTTGTTCTTTGAGGCATCGTAAGTCCCTTCCACCAGTCCCTTCTGACCGGGTTTCAGAGTCTGTGGATTAACTTTCAGCGACAAATGAGCAGGAAGCTGGTCAAATTCTACCTTTACAGGCTGATCGGATGTGTTAATGATCTGCATCACCCTGATCTTCTTTTCCGTTTTCCGGATATTCGTAAAAGCAAGGTGTATGCTTTCAAACCTCACCGGGCCAACAGGAAATGTGAACAACTCCTCAACTGTTTTCTCGCGTGCCACTACTTCTCCTTTAATTACCAGAACAGTTACCTGAGGACGTGCGTTGGTGTACACAGTAAGTGTCTTATTGAACTTACCCCATGTTCCCCTGGGATCGTACAGGGCGGTAACCTTTCCGGTAGCTCCTGCCGGGATAGGCTGCCTGGTCCACTCAGGCTGGGTGCAACCGCACGAAGTGACGATATTCTGTATTACCAGAGGTGCATTACCTGTATTTGTAACAATGAAATCATGTTTCTGAACACCGGATTCTTCCTTGAAGGTTCCAAAATCATGCTCATTCGACGAGAGTTTTATCATTGGCTGTGCAGAGGCCGTGACCGCAACGGCAAAAACCGATAATACAATTAACAATCTCTTCATAATTTTATAAAATTGTTCGTTATAACATAATAAAGCCCGGTATATTCCGGTTTCATATTAAACAATTCCCGGATGAAATTGGTTGCATGCAGAAGTGCAAAAATCAGACCGGAAATTTGTTTTTTGTTAAACGTTTGCAAATTTAATAAAGTTTATCCTATTAAAGATTTATTTAAATTATAATATCATTAGTTTTGTCCCTGAAGCCCGGTAAAACGGTATGAGATTTGACGGATAAGCCGGAGACCCCCCGGAAAAATTAAAAAATGAAAAGATACTGCAGACTGATATTGCTTGCATTTGCACTGATTACAGGCACAGTCGTAAACGGCCAGTTCTACAATGGTCTGCAGATGAATTTTGGTAAGAACAGGGTTCAGTATTTCGACTATTACTGGTCTTACTACCGGTTTGACGATTTTGATTGTTATTTCAATGAATACGGACGCGACCTTGCCAATTACACTGCTGATTATGCAATCACGAAACTGGAGGAGATAGAAGATTTTTTCGATTATACTCTCGAAAAGCGCCTTATCTTCATGATCTACAACAAGCAGGCAGAATCCAAACAATCAAATATCGGACTTGTCACTTCAGACGAGGAAAATTATAATACCGGTGGTTTCAGCCGCATCATCAAAAACAAGGTAATGCTCTATTATGAAGGCGACCATGAGTCTTACAACAACCAGATAGCCGCATCGATAACAGAAGTATTGATTAATGAAATACTCTATAATGCCGATGTTCGCGACCGGGTCTCGAGCTCCTCAATAATAAGCATGCCCGACTGGTATCTTAAAGGTCTGGTCAGATATGTTTCGTCGGGATGGAATTATGATGCTGAGAACAGAACAAAAGACGGGATTACGTCAGGCAGGTACAAAAAAATCAGCCATCTCGAGGGTGAAGATGCAATGAATGCAGGGCATTCTTTCTGGAGATTCATCGGTAAGGAATATGGAGACGCCCTCATCCCGAATATTATTTATCTGACCAAAGTATACAAAAATATCGAAGACGGCTTCCTCTATGTTACCGGGACAAAGCTTAAGGATCTTCTGGATCAGTGGCAGAAGTACTACAAGGAGATATATTCCGGCGACAGGAACCTTCCCGGCAACGACGGAAATGTATTAAAAACTTCGAGGAAAGAACAACTCTACCAGATGGTAAGGGTAAGTCCGGATGGCCGTTACATTGCCTGGGTGACTAATGACTGGGGAAGAAAAAGGATATGGCTTTACGACCAGACAACAGGAAAGCAGAAGATCATTTTCAGGGCTGAACCGAAACTTCCGCTCGAGAGCGATGTTTCCTATCCTGTTATTGCATGGCATCCGGGCGGTAACATTCTTACTTTCATAAATGAAGAAAAGTCGGCTCTGGTAATGCATTTCTACCGGACCGGTGAAAAAACAAAAGAAGAGAGAAACCTGCTGTATTTTGACAAGATACTTGACTTCTCGTACTCACCGGAAGGATCAAGACTTGTTTTTTCGGCGGTGAAAGACGGCATAACTGACATCTATATTCACACGATCTCGTCGGGAACCAATGAACAGATAACCAGAGATATTGCCGACGACCTGCATCCTTCATTCCTGAAACATGCTCCCGATGAAATAATCTTTTCTTCAAACAGGCTATCCGATACTCTTTCCAATTCTGCAAGCCCCTATGAAAAAACAGGATTGACTTTTGACCTTTTCACCTATAACCTTGCGAAAAGAGGTAACCTGCTAACAAGACTTCAGGAAGGCCTTTATACAGACAGGATCTTTCCCGGGGAAACAACAAAGAACAATTTTGCCTACATAGGTAACACCAGCGGGATACTGAACCGCTATACAGCCAGATTCGACAGCACAATAAGCTATATAGACACTACTACACATTACAGGTACTTCATCAAATCACAGCCTGTCACCAACTACGACAGGAATATTCTGAGTCATTCCGTCGCCAATGCTTCAGATACGTACGGAGAGATCCTCTACAGCAAAGACAGGTACCTGCTCAGAAAAGGACTTCTGAATCAGCTTAAACCTGTTCAGGAAAACGAAATTGTCACTACATCCTTTCGTAAAGAGGATACCAGAATGCTTCAGAAAGCCGACAGTATAGAAAAGATAAGACAATGGCTTATACAGGAAGACAGGAAGAGAAGAGACACCCTGACGAAACCGCTTTACGAATATTATATTACCGATGAACCTATCGATATAACACACTATATCTTCGAAAAGGAAAAACAGAATTACTACGAACAACTTTGGAGAAAGGATTACATGGACATAGATCTCGACACCGGCGAGCTGGCTCTTCCGGCAATAAGGATCTACCAGAATTCCTTTTACAATAATTACCTTGTAAGCCAGATCGATTTCAGCTTTCTGAACAACTCCTACCAGGTATACAGCTCGGGAGCTCCATATTATAACCCGGGCATCAACGGACTTATGCGATTCGGGATCATTGACCTTTTTGAAAACTACCGGGTCACAGGAGGGATAAGGCTGTCAGCAAATTTTGACAGCAACGAATACCTGCTGAGCGTTGAAAACCTTAAAGGCAAATTCGACAAACAACTCATATTCCACAGGCTTGCCTTCTTCAGTTCCAATGACACGTCTCTGTTCAAGACTCATACCCATAACCTCTACCTGTCATATTCCAAACCCATCAATCCGGTACTTGCACTGAAAGGCACTGTGTCGTACAGGTACGACAGACATGCACAGCTTTCGACCGATATGGCAACGCTGAACTCAAAGAACATACTCCGTCACTGGGGCAGCCTCAAAGGAGAAGTGATCTTCGACAATACAAGAAAAAGACTGATAAATATCTATTACGGGACCAGATTTAAAATATTCGGGGAATATTATAAAGAGCTGACAACATCCAGGTCAGACATGTTCGTGATCGGCGGTGATTTCAGGAACTACCTGAAGATACACAGGGAGCTCATCTGGGCCAACCGCTTTGCAGCCAGCACATCCTTCGGCCCGACCAGACTTGCATACTATCTTGGAGGTGTAGATAACTGGATGGGGTATTTCTTCAACAAATATCCTATGTTCGATTATTCAATTCCTGTCAATCCGAACATAAATTACGGATTTCAGGCTCTTGCAACCAATATGAGGGGTTTCAGCCAGAACATCAGGAACGGAACCAGCTTTGTCGTTTTCAACAGCGAGATCAGGTGGCCTGTTGTCAGATATCTTGCAGGGCATCCTCTTAAGTCGAATTTGCTCAACAGCCTTCAGCTTGTCGGATTCGGAGATATTGGAACTGCATGGACAGGCGCCACACCATGGTCGCGCGAAAATGCTTACGACACAGAAATAATTGAAAGTGGTCCCGTCAAAGTTACCCTCGACTCCAACCGCGAGCCGATAGTAGCCGGATTTGGTGCAGGTGTAAGAATGCAGTTGTTTGGATATTTCGTCAGAGCCGACTGGGCCTGGGGAATTGAAAATAATTACCTTTTACCAAGAATATTTTACCTTTCCTTCAGTCTCGATTTCTAAAATCTCCGCTTGCAGCATATAAAAAAGGTATGGTTATTGTATTAAAACATAAGTAATTTTTTAATTTTAAAAAAAAGGATAAATTTGTGCAATTATTGTACATTTAGTTAACTTAAAATCATAGAAATGGCTTACAAGATCAACGAAGATTGCACTGCATGTGGCACCTGTATCGACGAATGTCCGGTTGAGGCAATATCTGAGGGTGATATCTACAAGATCGATCCTGATATCTGCACCGACTGCGGAGCCTGCGCAGACGTTTGCCCCGTTGAGGCAATACACCCTGCTGAATAAAAGTGCAGTAAATCTTAAAATTTAAGAGGAAGGTGTCTTATAGGCTTGCCCTGAAAGACATCTTCTTTTTTTTAGCGCGGATTATAGCGCGCACCATCAAGCACGGACTGAATATTCTTTTCCGTCATTAACTGAGCCAGAGTCACATCCCTGTTTTTCATCATGTACGATTCAACTATCCTGAATCCTATCCACACTGCTGCCCTGCCTGGAGATTCATTTGTGAAATAGCTCGTAAAAGGAGCTTCCCCTGTTAGCTTCCTGACAACAAACTTGTCATTGCTGAAAAGAAGGTCGTTCTCAATGAGATAGGTCCACATCCGGCCTTCATTATTAATACAAAAATTCATCTGGCCGGTATTGAAGCCAAAAAGAACTGTGTCTTCTATCTCCGGCATCATACATTTCCCGAAATATTTCATCTTCCCCTCATGGATCATCATTGCAATCACATTGTCAGATTCGTAACCGACCGTTTCAATATCCCATTCGGTTGAAGCCCATGCATACATGCAGTCAGGAACAATATTATAGTAGTTCATCCTTGCAGCCAGATAACTGTATATCTCAAGCATCGGGTAATATCGGCAATCCCGGCCAAGGTACCTGTCGAGACTTATGCCCAGTACTGAGTCGGAAATTATGATGCTATTGTTAAAACCTGAGATACAGGTATATACTGCAGGCGGACTTTTTTCGGGAAAATACCACAGCCAGTGCCTGAATGCCTTTTCAAGTTCATTCTCAACTCCTGATAAATCGGGATATTTGGAAATAACTTCATTATAAACCTCATTGTTCAGCCTGTCGGTACAAAAATTCAGAAGATGATCGGCAAAAAGGGAATCTCTGACATCACCGGTATTGATGACATAGCTGAAAAGCTGAAGAAATTCCCCGTATCTTTCCCTGATGCTTTCCAGGCTGTCAGGCAGGAATAATGGATCGATGCCGAACAGATCTTTTTCCAGTCTTTTAATATCTATTCCGGCCTTCACAGATGAAATGTTTACCCGGTAGTTTTCACTCCTGCACGAAATAACAAATGCCAGCAAAACAGATACAATAAAACCCTGTATTAAATATCTTCTCATTTGATCAGATTAAAATCCTATAAATTTAAATACTTTCCCTTTAGCCATGACAAGTATTAATAACGATACGATAAATTCTCTTATTATTTGTTAATTTCGCATTATTGTCATGATCTGAAAATTCATAAATGCCATGAAATATTCTGTCAGATTTTTTTCAGCCTTCTTAAAAATAGCAGCTGTTGCGGTAATTCTTTTGCCGGCTACCCGGATAAGTGCACAGAAAAAAGGTGTAAAGGATATTCTCGGACCCGATATGATTATCGGAGTTCATTTCGATCCGGTCATTAGCTGGTTTGGTTCTGATCTTGATTCTGTAAGCAACGACGGAGCCAGACCGGGCTTTAATTTAGGAATAACAGTCCACAGGTATTTCGGATCAAATTATGCACTTTCAACAGGATTAAATTATATAAGTGCAGGCGGAAGGCTTGTTACCAGTAACGAGACCATCTTTGATATCACAACCGGCATCGATCCCGTTGTAGCGGCGAACTCATCAGTCACATACAAGATCCAGTACCTGTCTATTCCGGTCGGGTTGAAACTTCAGACAAACCAGATAGGCTACATAACCTACTTCACCGATTTGGGTTTTGATCCCAAGGTGGTGGTAAGCGGGAAAGCCGATATCGGTGATTTGAAGAATCAAAAAGCCCCCGGAGAGATAAAAACTTTCAACATAGGTTATCACATAATGGCCGGAATAGAGTATGCTGTTGGAGGAAACACAGCTGCTGTAATAGGACTTGGCTTTGAAAATAATTTCGCCGACATCACAACGGATTTGAAGGAAAGTCCGTTCAATCAGCCCCGCGACAAGATCTCGCACAGGATTATCTCAATCAGACTCGGAATAAATTTTTAAAGGGTGGCCTATGAAAATAGCGGTCGCACAGATAAATTATCACATAGGCAATTTTGAAAAAAACAGGGACCTGATAAATAATGCTGTCGACAGCGCAAAAAAACAGGGAGCAGATCTTGTTGTCTTCTCTGAACTCTGTGTGCCGGGTTACCCTCCCCTGGATCTTCTCGACCGAATCGACTTCATTGAAAGATGTAAAGAAACGGTAAATGATATAGCGAAACACTGTGAGGGAATTACTGCAATTATCGGATCTCCCACTGTAAATCCCAACAGCGAAGGGAAAAAGCTTTTCAACTCAGCACTGGTAGTCTCGGAAGGCAGAATATTGTTCACTGCCAACAAAGCCCTGCTGCCAACTTATGATATATTCGACGAATACCGGTATTTTGAACCTGCAAGAAGATTTGCAGTATATGATTTCATGGGATACCGCCTGGCCATTACCGTATGTGAAGACCTCTGGGATGAACAGCACTTCGATAACGAATTCGAAAAGAGAAGGCTGTATACAGTATCTCCCATGGAGGAACTGGCAAAAGAAAAGCCGGACTTAATAATTAACATATCTGCATCTCCTTTTTCACATTCAAAGACAAATATAAAAAAGGGTATATTCAGGGGAAAGGCTGAAAAATATGGTATTCCGGTAATAAATGTAAACCAGACCGGGGCAAATACCGAGCTCATTTTCGACGGGGCTTCACTGATTGTAAACGGCAGGGGGGAAGTTTGGAAAAGTCTTCCGTTTTTTGAAGAATCGCTTCTGACATTCTCCGCCGCTGATCTGATTGCAGGGAGAGAACCGGAAGGTGACTCTGACAGGGATCCGGTTGAACTTATTCATAAAGCGTTGATTACAGGGATAAGAGATTATTTCAGCAAGTCAGGACTTAAAAAATGTATTCTGGGGCTTTCAGGCGGTATCGATTCTGCACTGTGTCTCACACTTGCAGCCGAAGCTCTCGGTCCTGAAAATGCAAGAGTTGTCCTGATGCCTTCCAGATATTCATCGGCCCACTCAGTCAGCGACGCTATTGAACTGTCTGAGAAACTGGGTGTTGAATACGATATCATAAATATCGAAAAGCCTTTCAGCGCTTTTGCCGAGATCCTCGGGCCGGTGTTTAAAGGAAGGGAAACCGATGTAACGGAAGAGAATATCCAGGCAAGGATCAGGGCCGTGATACTTATGGCCCTGTCAAACAAGCTCGGTTATATCCTTCTGAACACTTCCAATAAAAGTGAAGCTGCAGTTGGTTATGGCACCCTTTATGGTGATATGGCCGGAGGACTGTCGGTTCTCGGCGATGTTTACAAAACGGAGATTTACAAACTGGCAAGATATATCAACAGGGAAAGTGAAATAATCCCAAATAACACCATTTTAAAAGCTCCTTCAGCTGAGCTGAGACCAGATCAGCTCGACACAGATTCACTTCCCGATTACAGGATCCTTGACGCCATACTGTATCAGTACATCGAGCTGCAAAAACCTCCTCATCGAATTACCGGTGACAATATCGATCAGGAAACCGTCAGGAAGGTGATAAAAATGATAAATACAAATGAATATAAACGATACCAGGCTCCTCCTGTTCTGAGGATATCGTCAAAATCTTTCGGCGACGGCAGAAGGATGCCGCTCGTTGCCCGTTATTGATCTGACGGTAATCATTCCCTGAAGAAGATCCGCTTAACCCTTGGTGACACGGAGGTCAGTATTTCATAGGGAATTGTTCCGCAACGCTCTGCAAGCTCACTTATTAAAATGTTCTCACCGAATATTTCCGTTTCATCACCCTCTTCGGCCTTAACTCCTGTAACGTCAATCATACACATGTCCATACATATATTCCCGATAATGGGGACTCTAGTATTTCTTACCAGAAGAAAACCGTTCCTGTTCCCCAGCTTCCTGCTAAGTCCGTCGGCATAACCGACAGGGACAATTGCAACAAGCCTTTCTTTATCTGATATATCGTTACATCCGTAGCCTACCGGCTCACCGGGAGCTATCCTTTTGATCTGCGATATCCTTGTCCTGAACCTGTTTACAGGCCTTAAATTCAAGCCGCTGTACCGGCATGCACCGTAGATGCCAATACCTGGTCTGACCATATCGAAATGATATTGCGGAAAACGGACAATAGCCGCCGTGTTGCAGATATGCCTGAGGAATGGATAGCCGGCAGCCTCCCTGATTACCGTAACTGCTTTGAGGAAAAGCTCAGCCTGTCTGTGTGTAAAATGGTCAAATGCAGGATCCTCGCTGGCTGCGAAGTGAGAAAAAACTGACGCCACCTTCAGAGATCCTGCCGTTCGTAATTCAGATGCAAGATCTTCAATTTCATGAGGCATGAAACCGAGCCTGTGCATCCCGGTATCGATCTTTATATGAACAGGGTAATGAACCAGACCATGCCGTGAAGCTGCCTGGGCAAACTGCCGGAACGAAGTCATGCTGTAGAGTTCAGGCTCCAGCCCATGCCTGATAATTATATCCGATGAACCGGGATCAGGATTCATCACCATAACAGGCAGAGTGACCCCGGCATTCCGTAACTCTGCTCCCTCGTCGGCATAAGCTACTCCCAGACAGCTGACCCTGTGGTACTCCAGAAGGTTCGCTATCTCCGAAGGCCCGGCGCCATAGGCGAAAGCCTTTACCATTGCCATGATCCGTGTACCCGGGTCGAGATAACCCCTTATTTCATTCAGATTGTGAGCAATTGCATCAAGGTTAACCTCCAGTATAGTCTGATGTACCTGAAGTTCAAGGAGCTTTACAATGTTTTCAAATTCGAATTTCCTTGCACCCTTTATAAGGATCGTTTCATTTGAAAAAGAAGAAGGGTTGAACTGATGAATAAATTCACCTGTGGAATAAAAGAACGTTGCTTCAGGTCCGAAAAAAGAACTGTGATCTGTCATTCCGGGCCCTATCCCGATGAACCTGTCGATACCCGATTTTCTGACTTCTTCAGCCACTCCCCAATATAATTCCTTTTGATCCCGGCTACTCTCCAGAAAATCGGAAAGTATCAAAGTCCTCTTCCTCCCGTTCTGAGACCTCAGAAATTCAAGGGCCATAACCAGGGAACCGGGATCAGAGTTATAATAATCCTCTATCAGTATGCAGTTGTTAATGCCGGTCTTCATATCCATACGCATTGCCACGGAAACGAGTCCGGCCAGTCCCTTTCTGATTATTTCCGGGTCTGTCTGAAGAGCAATGCAGGCTGAAGCAGCGGTAACTGCATTTTCAACGGAAGCCCTGTCAGTGAATGGAATAAGGAAGCTCATTTTACTGCCTTTACAGGTCATCTCAACTGTCGTTGAGCCTCCTTCAACTGAAATCCTGTCTGCAAAAATTGCAGCTTCCCTGTTGGAGAAAGACCAGTCGACAAGATTCTTTGAACTGTAAGTGACATCCGACCTGATAAGTCTGTCGATCAATTCATTGTCGCGGCAGTAGACAATCGTTTTACAATTTAAAAAAAGCTTCAGCTTCTCTGATGCCTTTTCCTCATCGTCGATAAAATTTTCACTGTGTGCCAGTCCGATATTGGTAATAATCCCGGTATCCGGATCAATTATCCGGCGGAGTTTTTCCATCTCCCCAGGTTGTGAAATGCCCGCCTCGAAGATACCAAGCTTATATGTGTTGTCAAGTTTCCATACCGAAAGAGGAACCCCGATCTGGGAGTTATAGCTTCGGGGGCTTCTGATAACCGGCATGGAAAGCCCTGTTATTTCAGCCAGCCATTCTTTTACAACTGTTTTACCTGCACTTCCGGTAACTGCCACCACGGGTGACAGAAACCGTTTTCTCTTAAAAGCTGCCATATCCTGAAGGGCTGTAACGCTGTTTTCCACAATAATGAAGGCGGCATTCTTATAAGTCTCGTTTGCGGCAGGGAGCCTCTCCATAATAAACACACGCACACCTTTTCCGTACAAGCTGTCAACAAACTGGTGTCCGTCGTGATTCCTGCCTTTAATGGCTATGAATGCAAGACGCTCGGTGTAGCTTAATATCCTGCTGTCGGTGGTAATATCATCGACCGGCAGATCTGAAGGTCCTGTCAGAGAACCTTTCACTGTAAGTGCAAGGTCATAACTTGTCATCAGCACCGGTTCAGCCATGCATCGGCTTTTTATTTATGGCTTCATTAAAGCATTTCCTGCAGAGAGGTTCATATTTATCCTTCTCACCCAGGACGACCACCTGGTCTTCAGTGGATTTTCTGAATGAATATGTGGCGAGGTCGCCGCATCGCATGCATATTGCCTGGACTTTGGTAACATACTCAGCTACAGCCATAAGCGCCGGCATTGGTCCAAAGGGTTTACCCAGGAAGTCCATATCAAGGCCGGCCACGATCACCCTGATACCCTTGTCGGCGAGGTTATTGCATACCTCTACAATTGAATTATCGAAGAACTGGGCTTCGTCGATACCGACCACATCTACATTTTCTGAAAGCAGGAGTATGGCTGTGGCGTGATCAACAGGCGTTGATACTATCGATTTTTCATCGTGCGAAACCACTCTTGTTTCAGAATACCTGTTGTCGAGTGATGGCTTGAATATTTCTACAGTCAGACCGGCAAACCGGGCCCTGCGGAGTCTCCTGATAAGCTCCTCCGTTTTTCCTGAGAACATCGACCCGGTGATCACCTCCACCGATCCCCTCTTAGCTGCCCGACTGATTGATTTTTCAGGAAAGTCCATTACTCACTTTTCATTACCGGTTGTACCAATTAGTGATTTTATTCCGTTATCACAGAAGAATATTGATTAATTTTGCAAAGTAAGAAATTTGGTTCATTTTTTAATATTAAAATATGGATTTCAACAAAACGGTCGATCTGATAATAAGGGACCTTGAAGAAGCGACCGAGATTATCGACGATTTTAAGAATTATCCGGGAGTACCGGTCATCCAGGTGGAGATGGCAAAGGCAAAATGCAGGAATGCTGCCGGCGTCATTGCCCTGCTGAAAGATATTCCGGAGCAACCCGGAGAATCTCAGAAAAAGAAGACTGAACAAATTCCCTCAGAAGCCGCCGGACCCGAAGAAAAAGAGCAGATTGCAAAAAAACAGCCCCCTCAGGAAAAAGAAATTGTCAGCAAAGTTGAAAAGCACGTATCCATCGACGAGGAGGTCCATCACAAAATCCCGGAGAGTATAAAGCCCGGTATCTTTGCCGATACTTTCGGGTCCCCGTCTGACAGGCTGAACGAATCCCTTGGGGGCATGAGAGATAAGGACGATACACCGGGCTACTTCAATGCAGGACCTCTCACAAAATTTGCCGATGCAATTGGAATCAACGACCGCTTTCTTTTTGTCAGAGAACTTTTCGACGGAAATACAGAATCATATAATGAACTTATCAGACAGCTCGATCTGACAAGCTCTCTCAGTGAAGCCAGAGGACTGCTGGAAACTTTTACGGGTGACAAGGTTAAGACAGAGCCCGGCATGCAGCTTCTGGACCTGATAAAAAGGAAATTCAGGGGTAATGAGTAAGCTCTTCCTTGTTCCGACACCAATAGGCAACCTGGGGGATATAACAATCCGGGCCCTGGATGTTCTGAGAACTGTAGATTTTATCCTGGCTGAAGACACACGTGAAGCATCAAAACTGCTTCGTCATCATGGCATTAAATCTTCACTGAGATCACATCACATGTTTAACGAGCACCGTACTGTCGAAAGTATATGCTCAAGGATTATGAAAGGTGAAAAGGCAGCCCTTATCTCTGATGCCGGCACACCGGGAATATCGGATCCGGGGTATCTCCTTGTAAAACAATGTATTAAAAACGACATACCCATTGAGACACTTCCCGGACCTACGGCGCTTATTCCTGCCCTGGTCAATTCAGGCCTGCCCTGCGACAGGTTCTGCTTCGAGGGATTCATTCCCACAAAGAAAGGCAGGAATAAAAGACTGGAAGTTCTGGAAAATGAAACACGAACCATGATCTTTTATGAGTCGCCCTTCCGCCTTGTCAAAACTCTCGAAGAACTGGCCGAAAGGTTTGGAAGTGAGAGGGAAGCTTCAGTATCAAGGGAACTGACGAAGCTGTATGAAGAAAATGTCAGGGGTACACTGGCATATCTGGCCGATCATTTCAGGGATAAGCCTCCCAGGGGAGAGCTTGTCATTGTGGTAGCAGGAAAAACTAATAAATAAAACCATTCCAGGCAGTTCATAAACAATGATCCGCATCACACTATTCCTTGTATTATTCACCTTTCTGGCACCCGTTCTGACAGGACAGGTTCTCAAGGGAAAGATCGTTAATGAATCTGGAGATCCGGTCCAATATGCGACCGTTTATATTCATGAACTAAGACAGGGGACCACTGCAGATACCAGGGGAGAATATGAACTAAAACTTGCTCCGGGCACTTACCAGGTAATATTTCAGAGCCTTGGATACGGACCTGTATCAGAAACCGTAGTTGTCGTATCGGGGCAGCCGGTGATAAAAAACATTAAACTGCCTTTCCAGTATTACATGATACCTGAGGTCAGGATAACAGCCACAGGCGAGGACCCTGCCTATGGCATAATGAGAAAAGCCATAGGAATGGCTCCCTATTACCTGAACAACATAAGTTATTACAAAGCTGAAGTTTACCTGAAGGGAGATCTTCTGGTCAACAAAATTCCCAAACTCCTGCAACGGGCAATGAACGCTGAAGCACGAAGGGCAGAAAAAGAAGGAGAGACAGGTATCAGGGTCAGGGAGGGCGATGTATACATTCTTGAATCGTTTAACGAGATCGAGTTCACCGCTCCCGACAAGTATTCCCAGAGAGTCATATCCTTCCAGAGCACCTTCCCCACAGGGGAAGATGACATCTCTCCCATGGATTTTATAAATGCAAGTTTCTACCAGCCTCTCATAGCTGATATTGCCATTTCTCCGCTTTCACCTCAGGCATTTTCGTATTACCGCTTTCAGTACCTGGGAGCTACTCCCCAGGGAAATGTCACTATCAACAAAATACGTGTCAGCCCTAAAATGAAAAGCCAGCAGCTTTTTGACGGTCTTATATATATAATTGAGGATCTGTGGTGCATTCAGAGCCTTGACCTTTCAAATGAGAATATTGCTGGGAAGATCAGCGTTCAACAGCTTTATATTCCTGTTCGTGATGAAATATGGATGCCTGTCAGTCACAAATTCACAATGAATGTTGCGATGATGGGTGTAAGAGCTGACGTTGGATATACGGGCTCCGTGAAATATCTCCAGGTTGAACCTAACATATCCCTCAGAAAACCTGACCCCCTTGCTACCGGGTTCGCAAGAATGCAGGCTGCAACAAGCGTGGAAAAACCACTGTCGAAAAATCAGGAAAAAATCGAAGACATCCTCACAAAAGATGAGATCACTAACAGGGATATGGTCCGTCTGTCAAAACTTATGGACCAGGAATCAGAAAAAGCCAGACCCGACAGTTTGAAAAACAACCTCGAGATAAAAGATAATTATAACAGGATCGTAGAGAAAGATGCATCGAAAAAAGACAGTTCATACTGGGCCGAAATAAGGCCTGTTCCTCTTTCGGACCTCGAAATAAAAAGCATAAGGATACGCGACAGCCTGAAGACAGAATCGTCGCTCAAAAAGTCAAACATCATAACCGATTCCACAATCACTCTGCAGATTCAGCCAAAGAGCAGGTTCGTCAGGACTGTCAGGGATATTGCTTTTGGCCATACATGGTCGGACAGTACAGGGCTGAGCTTTACAATGGGAGGTCTGGTAGACTTTCAGAATCTGAGCTTTAATACCGTCGACGGGTTCATTTACGGTATCGATTTCAGGGTGGCTAAAAGATGGGAAAAAGGTAGCTCCCTGACGATAGCCCCCGAGTTTAAATGGGCTTTCAGCAGGGAAGCTTTGCTGTTCAGGATTAACGGAAATCTCAACATAAACAGGATAAGGAATCAGGGACTGTTTTTCAACGGAGGGATGATAAGCAGGGATGTTTCCGACGGAGGGGGGATCAACCTCCTGCTGAACTCGGTTTCTTCACTTTTTTTCGAAAAGAACTATCTTAAGCTATATGAAAGCCGCTATTTAAACCTTGGATACAGGTCGGAATTAGTCAACGGTATGACTTTAACTCTTTCCGCAGGCTATGAAAAGAGAAATCCGCTCGGGAACACAACAAATTATTCATTTATAAACCGGCCGGGAGAATACAGCCCCAATGTCCCGGTAAACACCTATCTCGACTCCCTTTCAAATCCGGTAAATGCATTGAGCCCCCAGCAACATTTCGAATTATCATCAATGCTGGTTTTTACTCCGAGGCAAAGGTACACCATCCGCAACGGAAATAAATATTACAGGGGTTCCGACTGGCCTACTTTCACTTTAACCTGGAAGCACGGTATAAATAATCTGTCAGAAGAGCCGGGTATATACAGGCATTTCGATTTTATCATGCTCGATATCTCCAAAAACAATGATTTGGGTGCTTTTTCCGAGATAAACTGGAGGATACGTACCGGAGGCTTCACTGATAACAGGAATGTGTCATATTACGACTTCCGGCATTTCAATGAACAGCCTTTGCCGGTGATTATCGACAATTACTCCTCCTGTTTCAGGCTCCCTGATTATTACTCGCTCAGCACACCTGAGTTTTTCGGAGAGGCTCATATTAAATACACCACCCCGTATCTCCTGCTAAAGTTCCTTCCCGGACTGAGCAACACTTTAATGAGAGAAAACCTGAGCCTGTCATACCTGGGATCACGGTATCATCTTAACTATACCGAGATAGGGTACAGCATAACCGAGCTTTTTCTTGTGGGTGAAGCAGGGGTCTACGCAGGATTTGAAGATCTCAGATTCAGGAGTGCAGGAGTAAGACTGGTTATCAGGCTCAACTGATGATCAGGCAAAAGGAGGCTCATCGTCGAAGCCTGATTCGTTATCAAATCCTCCGCCATAACTCTTCAGGTTGTCGTGATTCATTTTCGATCCCAGGGTTATACTCTGGGCAGGTCCTGTATCCTGATTATCAAGATCAAATTCATCAATATCCACAAACTGAGCCTTTTCCTCTCGAAATTTAAGTCGCACGTCATCCACAGGACCGTTACGGTTTTTTGCAAGAATTATTTCGGCAATTCCTTTTGTCGATGATCCGTCTTCGAAGGTGGGTATGCCGAATTTTTCCTGCCGGTGGATGAAAACGACCATATCGGCATCCTGCTCGATGGCTCCCGATTCTCTCAGGTCTGACAGCAGAGGCCTTTTTGTCCCACCCCTCATCTCTACCGACCTGTTCAACTGCGACAATGCAATGATGGGGACATTGAGTTCTTTCGCAATGCTTTTCAGTGAACGTGATATATTGCTCACTTCCTGCTCACGGCTGCCTGCATTGTCAGGCCCTGACATGAGCTGGAGATAATCCACAATAACTATGTCAAGCTTTCTCTGAGCCATAAGCCTGCGGCATTTTGCACGGAGCTCAAAAATAGAGATGGCCGGGGTATCGTCAATATATATAGTAGCCTGCACGAGTTTCCTGATCCTGTTATCAAGTTGTTTCCACTCTTCTTCTGACAGTCTCCCGTTCCGCAGCTTATCCCCGGGGATATCGGTCTCCGCAATAATAAGCCTGTTAACCAGCTGTATCGACGACATTTCACAGGAAAAAATGGCTACACTCTTTGAATGATCGATTGCCATATTTCTTGCCATTGAGAGAGCAAAAGCCGTTTTACCCATCGAAGGTCGGGCAGCCACAATTATGAGTTCCGATTTTTGCCATCCTGAAGTGAGTCTGTCGAGCCTTGTAAAGCCAGATGGAATACCCACAAGGGCATCTTCTCTCTTGCCAGCCTCTTCTATTTCCCTTATTGCTTCCTTAATGACGATATTTATCGGAGCCACCTCTCTTTTTATGTTCCCCTCTGCAATCTGAAAAAGCTCATTCTCAGAATAGTCCAGCAGCTCCGTAACATCCCATGTGTCGTCGAACGATCGTGACTGTATTTCCGTTGAAACCCTGATAAGCTCCCTCTGAATGTATTTCTGGGCTACTATCCTTGAATGATAATCGACGTTTGCGGCGCTGACCACTTTTGATGTGAGCTGTGTAAGATACACCGGGCCTCCCACACTCTCCAGTTCATTATGAGCTCTCAGCTCTTCTGTTACGGTATAAAGGTCGACCGGAAATTCACGTGAGGCAAGGTCAGAGATCGCCTTAAAAATCTTTCTGTGAGCATCCCTGTAAAAACTTTCCGGCTTCAATATGTCGAGAACAGTTATTACAGCTTCCTTTTCGAGCATTATCGCACCCAGCACTGCTTCCTCCATGTCAAGGGCTTGTGGCGGTACTTTACCCAGGTCAGGGAAAGTTGCAGTAACCGGCTTCACTGGCTTTATCTGTTTTGCCATTTATCTTATATTATTGATATACCGCTATTTATGAAACCATCTGATTCTTTTCACGGCAGTTTCAAAGGTAAAGATTAGTGATAACCGGGAATATGTAAAATTTGATTTCTTACAAACAGAAATCTGTTTAAAACTTGTTGAAAAGCTAAAAAATTCTATTTGTAACGACAAATTCAATTGGTAATGGTATTTTTACGTCAAAGAAACAGTGATGATTTCCTTTCCCAGGGCTAAAATAAATATCGGGTTGAGAGTGATCAGGAAGAGAAATGACGGCTTCCATGACATCGAGACTCTTTTTTATCCTGTACAGCTATGTGATGCCATGGAATTCGTAATTCAGCCTGGCAAGCCTGTAACAGATCAACTGACAACAACAGGAATTGACATAAACACCCGGCCTGAAAAAAATCTTGTACTGACGGCTTTGAAGCGAATACGTGAAAAATATCATATCCCTTTTCTCAGGATCCATCTGCACAAGGCAATACCTTCCGGTGCCGGTCTGGGAGGAGGATCATCCGATGCCGCCTGCATGCTCGTGTCGCTGAACAAGAGCTTCAGACTTGACCTGGACGAAGACTCACTCCGTGAGATCGCCCTGAAAATCGGAAGCGACTGTCCTTTCTTCATAAATCCTCTCCCATCGGTTGGAACCGGGAGGGGAGAAAAACTTACTACCCTGCCGCCTTTTCTCGAAGGATTACATATTGTACTGATCAACCCGGGCATAAGGATCAATACCAGAGACGCATATCTGAACACCCGGCCGGGGAGAAGCAAGGAAAGGCTGGAACCCCTTATTAATGACAACATTATAAACTGGAAGAAGTATATAAAAAACGATTTTGAAGATTATGTCTTCAAAGTACATCCGCTGATAGGAGACATTAAAAAATCACTATACAGTTCAGGTGCTTTATATGCTTCTCTTTCGGGAAGCGGATCGACTGTGTATGGGATATTCGAGGAGAAGCCCCTCATAAGGGAAGGTCTTCAGAAGTATTTTATCTGGACGGGCAGATTATAGTTATCTATTCCAGAATTATAAGCGCAGCACCCTTTGGAACCCTGTCTCCTGTTTTAACAAGGATTTCTTTCACCTTCGCGTCTACACTGCTTTTCAGACTGTTCTGCATTTTCATAGCATCGAGGATGATCAGCGCATCACCTTTATGCACCTCCTGTCCGGGAGTGACAAGTATATCGAGGACTGTACCGGGGATGAAACTCAGCACATTGAACGGATCCTGTTTCTTGAATGGCACTCTTTCCTCAAACCTGCTGCTTATCCTTGTGGTGTACAGGGTTGAATTTATGTTCAGAGTACCAAATTCTTTTTTCTTTGCCATGAGTCGTAGCTGGTGTTGAAGTTTCTCAAATATCAGAACGGAGGTATTCCGTGTTTCTTCACGGGCATCTGAATCATCTTATTTTCGGATATGGCCAGGGAGTGAAGCAGAAATCTTCTTGTCTCTGAAGGTTCAATAACTGCATCCACATATCCGCGCGAAGCCGCAACATACGGATTGGCAAATTTCTGTTTATACTCCTCGATCTTTTGCCTTCTTGTCGATTCTGGATCGTCGGATGAAAGTATTTCTTTTCTGAAAATAATATTGGCAGCACCCTCAGGTCCCATGACAGCTATTTCGGCCAGAGGCCATGCAAAAACGAAGTCAGCTCTCAAATGCCTTGAGCTCATTGCAATGTATCCTCCGCCGTAAGCCTTCCTCAGTATTACGGTAAGTTTCGGCACGGTAGCTTCGCTGTATGAATAAAGAACTTTTGCACCATGCCTGATCACTCCGGCATACTCCTGGTCGGCACCCGGCATATAGCCGGGAAGGTCGACGAAGGTGATTAACGGAATGTTGAAGGCATCGCAATAACGGATAAACCGGGCAGCTTTGTCGGATGAATCCACGTCGAGGACTCCTGCCATCTCCAGAGGCTGATTTGCAACAAAACCCACAGTTTTACCTTCCATCCTTCCAAAACCTATCACAATGTTCTTTGCATAATGCTCCATTATTTCAAAGAAATCTGAATCATCCACAACAGCCCTTATCACATCTTTAACATCATAGGGTAAAGTAGGATCATCCGGAACGATCTTTTCAATATCATAATCCGGAAGGGGTTCGGCCGATTCAAAGGGTCTGGCCTTTTGTCCGTTATGCCAGGGAATGAAAGTTATCAGTTTCTTGATCTGTTCGAAGCATTCTACCTCCGACGAAGCAAAGAAATGAGCATTGCCGGTAATTTCACTCTGAACACGGGCACCTCCAAGGTCTTCCATTGATATTTCCTCGCCAAGCACCGTTTTGATCACTTCCGGCCCTGTAATGAACATTTTCGAGATATTATCAACGACAAAAACGAAGTCGGTCAGTGCCGGTGAATAAACAGCACCTCCGGCGCATGGTCCAAGTATAACTGAGATCTGAGGAATAACACCGCTCGAAAGTGTGTTCCGGAAGAATATCTCTCCATATCCTGCAAGCGAATTAACACCTTCCTGTATGCGGGCTCCTCCCGAATCATTTATCCCAATGAGCGGCATCCTCATCTTAAGGGCATGATCCATGATCTTGGTAATCTTCCGCGAATGCATTAATCCGAGTGAGCCGCCTGCTACTGTAAAATCCTGGGCATATATGGCCACCGGGGCTCCGTATACTGTTCCTGTTCCTATTATCACACCATCGGAGGGAAGTGATTTCTTATCCATATCGAAATCACGTGCATCATGTTCGACAAAAAGGTCATATTCATCGAATGAATCCTGATCGAGCAGAGCCGTTATCCTTTCACGTGCAGTCCGTTTACCGAGAGCCTTCTGTTTTTCAATAGCCTGCTCTCCGCCACCGAGGAGCAGCTTTTCACGCTTCTCCTTCAGTTCTTTTATTTTGCTTTTCAGAGCCATAACACTCCTATTTTATAAGTATTAATCTGTTTCAGGGGCTACAATGTTAAGTAAATAGAATGACTTAATGAAACTATTTTGGCGCCATTTTATAGAGAAACCCTGCTATTAAAATATATATCAGGTTTGGGATCCACATCGCCAGCATAGGGCTCAGGTTTCCTTTAATGGAGAATTGCGATGCAAACTGCTGAAAGAGGATATATGAAAAGCTTAGGGCCAGACCAATGCCAATGTTCATGCCTATCCCTCCCCTTATCTTCTTGGATGAAAGAGTCACTCCGATAAGGGTAAGGATGAACACTGCAAAAGGAGCAGCAAAGCGTTTGTGCTGCTCAATCTGAAATATCTTTAGTTCGTCAGATCCCTGCATCTTCAGAAGGCTTATATAGTCATGAAGCTCCCCGTATGTCATTGTGCCAACATATGTAGGGTCTCTGGAAAAATCATCAGGCGTTATTGTCAGGGTTGTATCAATGCTACTGCCTTTGGTTATTATCTCTTCATTTTCTTTCACCTCACGGAGAATATAATTCAGAGCTTTCCATCGCGATGCGGCAGTGTCCCACAGTACTGTCGGGGCCCAAAGTTTTGAAACTAGCCTGCCTTCCTCATCAAACTGTTCCACCGTGAACCTGTTACCTCTGAAATATGTCGGATTATAGGATTCAAGATACACATAAATATTCTTTGAAACCTGCCGGTGTATATTCTCAACATGAAGGCGTCTTCCCTGAGGCCGGTAATATTTATCCTCGAAGTCCATCCTGGTCAGGTTTGCCTGAGGTATCACAAAGTTGGTAAGGTAAAAGATCATCACTGCAATTATAAATGCAGAGAGAAAATAAGGCCACATCATTCGTCTGAAACTCATTCCGCTGTTAAGTATTGCTATTATTTCGGTGTTGACAGCCATCCTGGAAGTAAAGAAAATGACTGCGATGAACACGAAAAGAGGTGCGAACAGGGTTCCGAAATATGGTATGAAATTCAGGTAATAATCGAATACAACAGCCCTCCATGGAGCTTCCCTCTCCATAAAATTGTCGATCTTTTCAGCAAAATCGAACACCACTGCAATCACAAGAATGAGAATAAGCGCAAAAAAGAAAGTACCCAGGAACTTTCTTATAATGTACCTGTCTACAATTTTGATCCTGAGTGACATCAGAGTCTTGAAGAAACTTTCTTTAATACTGTTTTTTTCCATTCACTGAAATTACCTTCATTGATCTTTGATCTTGCCTCGCTCATAAGCTTAAGGTAGAACGCAAGATTATGTATACTTGATATCTGCGATCCGAGAATTTCACCGGAGATTACAAGGTGCCTGAGGTAGGCTTTTGAATAATCCAGGCTTACCCTGGAGGGTCCCGCCGGGTCAATTGGACTGAAATCGTTAATCCATTGCCTGTTCTTGATATTAATTATACCTTCAGAGGTGAAGAGCATCCCGTTACGGCCGTTCCGGGTTGGCATCACGCAATCGAACATGTCAATGCCTCTCTCAATGGCTTCAAGAAGATTGGCGGGGCTTCCCACACCCATAAGGTATCGTGGCTTATCCTCAGGCAGGATGGCATTTACCGTTTCAATTACCCGGTACATCTCTTCTGCAGGCTCTCCCACCGACAGACCACCTATCGCGTTTCCGGCCATCCCTGCTGAAGAAATCTTTTCAGCCGATATCCTGCGAAGGTCGTCAAAAACTCCTCCCTGTACTATAGGGAAAAGCATCTGGTGTGCACCCCATAAAGGTTCCGTGTTCCTGAATCTTTCAACTGCCCTGTCGAGCCAGCGGTGTGTAAGGGCAATTGATTTTTCAGCATAGGAATGATCGCACGGAAAGGGGGCACACTCATCAAGCACCATCATGATGTCTGAACCCAGAATACGCTGTATGTCAATAGTATTTTCAGGGGTAAAGATATGTTTTGAACCGTCTATGTGCGATTTGAACACAGCCCCTTCATTGTTCAGTTTCCTGTTTCCGGCAAGTGAAAAGACCTGATAGCCACCGCTGTCGGTAAGTATTGGAAGGTCCCACGAAATAAACCTGTGAAGTCCGCCCGCCTCCCTGATAATTTCTGTCCCCGGACGCAGATACAGGTGATAGGTGTTACCCAGGATTATTTTAGCGTCTATTTCTTCCTTCAGATCACGCTGAAGTATCCCTTTTACAGTTCCTGCAGTGCCCACAGGCATGAAGACAGGTGTGGGAATGTCACCGTGTGGGGTTTTCAGAACACCAGTCCTGGCTTTGGAATCCTTATCTTTTGCAGTTATCCTGAACACCTGACGCATCTTTACGGGATGTGCAAATGTAGTTTATCTCCACCTGTTGAGAAAATTATCCCTATTTTTTTTCAGTTCCGATTATCTTGTATAATATTGCTCCGGCATAGCGAAGTGAAAGTATGTTCCGGGAAGATACCATTTTCTTGATACTTTTTGTATCATTTGTCGTAGCTGCAGCAATCCAGCTTTATTATTACCTTTGGTTCTATCTGCCTGTATGGTTGTACAGGCATCCTGAGCCCGAGGGACCAGAGAAAGGAGTGTCAGTGATCATCTGTGCAAGGAATGAATCAGCGAACCTGAGGAAATTTCTTCCCGCTGTGCTTGAACAGGATTATCCCGATTTTGAGGTGATAGTGGTGAACGACTGTTCTGAAGATGATTCCTATTACGTTCTGGGTGAATATCTGAAAAAATACCCTAACCTGAAGGTCTCAAATGTCAACAAGGATCCCAAATTTTCACATAATAAAAAATTTGCACAGTTCATTGGCATTAAAGCTGCTGTAAATGAAATACTTCTTTTCACCGATGCCGACTGTAAACCTGAATCCGACAAATGGATCTCGTTAATGACTTCGAGGTTTGATGCCCAGACCGGTTTCGTTCTGGGCTACGGCGGATATTTTAAAGATAAAGGTATCCTCAATGCGTGGATAAGGTACGACAGCATGACTATCGCGATGCAATACCTGGGGATGGCAATCAGGAAAAGGCCATATATGGGGGTGGGACGGAATCTCGCTTATCTCAGGAAAATATTTTTCGAAAAGAAGGGATACGGATCCCATAACCATGTCATTTCGGGCGACGATGATCTGTTCGTTAACTCACACGCCAGTGGAAATAATACATGTCCTGAATTCAGGCCAGGATCACATACACGATCTGTCCCTCCGGCCACACTAAGGGAATGGATAAAGCAGAAGAAAAGACACCTTACCACGGCTCCCTATTACAGGAGGGGTGACAAGTTCGTATTGCTCGCAGAACCTGTCTCCAGATTTATTTTTTACGGTACTTTCGCAGTACTGATTTCTCAGCTATACCTGTGGCCGTGGATATCAGGCATATTCGTGGTCAGGCTGACCTGTCAGCTGACAGTGGCCTCACTGACGCAAAAAAGATTAAATGAACGAGGCATTACAGGTTTTATCCCGATTTTTGATATCTTTTCACCCATAGTTATCGGTTCTGTTATTATAAGCAATATAATAAAGAAGCCAGGAAAGAACCAATGGAAGTAAACCGGCAACTTTCAGAAAATGCCAGGAACGATCTGATCCTGGTTGAGGAAGCTAAAAAAGGCAACGAAAAAGCTTTTGCAGCCCTCATGAACCGTTACCGTGATTCAATTTATTTTATGCTCCTGAAAATGGTAAACAATCCTTCCGACGCTGAAGACCTTACCATTGAAGCATTCGGGAAAGCATTCAGGAGCATCGACACCTACGTACCCCGCTTTGCATTCAGCACATGGCTCTTCATGATAGCCTCGAACAACTGTATTGATTTCATAAGAAAAAAACAGGCATCACCGGTTCCGCTCGACCAGTGGCAGGATGGCTTTGAAAATCCTGCTGTCAACCTCCAGTCTGACATGCCCGATCCCGAGGAAGCCCTTATTACAGACCAGAAAATAGCTACACTCAGGAAAGTCGTCAACCAGCTTAAATCTCCATACCGGGAAATCATCGAACTGAGGTTCTACAAGGAATATTCCTATGAGGAGATCTCCGCTGAACTTAAAATTCCTCTCGGAACGGTTAAAGCCCAGCTTTTCAGAGCCAAATCACTGTTGTACAACATTTTCAAAAAAACAGACAACAGGTGAATCCGGATATCGTATTCAAATATTTTCCTGATCTTGATGCTTCCAGCCAGGAAATGATTGTAAGGATGAAGCCCCTGTTTACCATGTGGAACAACAGGATAAACGTAATCTCCAGGAAGGACATGGATAATTTTTATCTCCATCATGTGCTTCATTCAATGTCGCCTGCAAAAATCATCTCTTTCATCCCCGAAACCCGCATCCTCGACGTGGGCACAGGTGGCGGCTTTCCTGGAATTCCTCTGGCAATACTTTTTCCTGAAGCGGAATTCACACTTCTCGATTCAGTCGGCAAAAAGATCAGGGTGGTAAATGAGGTTGCTTCTGAACTGGGTCTGGGTAATGTCGTTGCGGTTAAAAAAAGAATTGAAGAGGAAAAGGGCCTTTATGATTTTATCATCGCCAGAGCCGTAACTGATTTCAAAAAATTCGTCAGTCTTACCACCGGTAAAATTGCATCAGGAGAAAAAAACACTCTTAAAAACGGGATATTATATCTGAAGGGCGGTGACCTGACCGGAGAGCTCGGGCCATTACTCAGTAAAACAACCATCTGGAATATTTCGGATTACTTTAACGAATCTTTTTTCGAAACAAAAAAAATCCTGTATCTGCCTTCCTGAATTAAAAAACATCACCGGGCTTTTTATATTTCAAAAAATTACTATCTTTGCGATCTCATTTTTAAACGAAACACATTAAAATTCACCAGAGATGAAAAGGACATTTCAGCCTTCAAGAAGGAAAAGGGCAAACAAGCATGGATTCAGGGAAAGAATGTCCACACCCAATGGAAGAAGGGTGCTTGCATCGCGCAGAGCCAAGGGAAGAAAAAAACTTTCTGTTTCAAGCGAGCTTAAGCTTAAATAGATATACAGCCTTATATGTTTCTGAAGGTGTCCGGAAAGGGCACCTTTTTTTATTAATTTTGCATCCATGCCCCGTTCAGGAATATGAAAGATATACCGGCATATATAAAAGACGATGAACTGAAGCTGATCACAGAGAAAATATCCGCTTGTGAGCGGATTTCTCCGGAGGAAGCGATAATTCTGTTCAGGAAGGCCGATCTCCCCCTGCTGGGTGTTCTGGCCGGCTTTAACCGGAGAAAGTTCAACAGTAACTATGCCTTCTATAATAAGAATTTTCATATCGAACCCACAAACATTTGTGTATTCAACTGCCGTTTTTGCTCCTATCATAAACCTGAAGACGATCCGGAAAGCTGGGAATATACTCCGGAGCAAATGCTTGAGATAGTTAAAAGTTTCGATAGCAGGGATGTTACAGAGGTCCACATCACCGGTGGTGTTCATCCTTCTCACGACATTGAGTATTACGGCGAAGTGCTGAAAATGATAAAAGCCCACCGGCCATCTCTTCATATAAAGGCCTACTCGGCTGTAGAACTTGATTTCATGATATCAGGCGCCGCAATGACTATCGAAGAGGGCCTGGTATACCTGAAAGAATGCGGCCTTGATTCCATTCCGGGAGGGGGCGCCGAGATCTTCGACGAAGAGGTCAGAAAATATATTTCCGGCGAAAAAGCAGACTCTGAAAGGTACCTGTTAATTCATGAAACTGCTCATAAGCTCGGGATTCCATCGAATGCCACCATGTTGTACGGACATATCGAAACATATGCTCACAGGGTAAGACATATGGAACAACTCAGGGACCTCCAGGACAGGACCGGTGGTTTTAATGCCTTTATCCCCCTTAAATTCAAAAAAGCCAATAACAAAATGAGTTTCCTCGGCGAGGTGAACCTTATCGAAGACCTCCGCAACTATGCCGTGGCACGTGTTTTTCTCGATAATGTTCCACATATCAAAGCTTACTGGCCTATGACAGGAAGAGAGGCAGCCGGCATCAGTCTTTCTTTCGGAACCGATGATCTCGACGGCACTATAGAAGATACCACGAGGATATATTCGATGGCAGGTGCCACTGACCGGAATCCTGCCCTTACCACTGAAGAGATATGTAAGCTGATACAGAATGCAGGCTTTATACCGGTGGAACGGGATTCAATCTATAACCCTGTCGGAAAGCCCGGAGATGCCTGCCATTAATAATATTATCAATACATTTGCGTTAACACTAATGAACATCCGGCCTGTATGAGTTTAAAAGATTTCATCCTAAGCAGATTGTTTCTTAAACATCTTGGTCTTGCAGTGCTTATAACTGCAGGCGTAACTCTGATCACTCTCCTGTTCCTGAATATCTATACCAGACATGGCCAGTCAAGGGCAGTACCTGACTTTTACGGTCTTAGCATAGAAGAAACGGAGGCGCTTGCCAGGAAGAGCAAAATGAAATACGTTTTTGCCGATTCAGTCTATACATCCGTTGTGCCCAGAGGTTGTGTGGCGGAACAGAATCCAAAACCGGGGTTCAAAGTAAAAAAATGGAGAAAAATTTCTCTCACCATAAATGCTTTCCGACCTGAAATGGTAGCTATGCCCGACCTTATAAACCTGCCTCTGCGCCAGGCTAATGCACTAATCGAAAGTTCGGGACTCGTAGTCGGAAAGAAGACATATAAACCCGACCTCTCCATAGATGTCGTACTAAATCAGCTTCACGATGGCAAGGAGATAAGCCCGGACGATTCACTTCAGAAAGGATCTGTTATAGACCTTGTCCTCGGAAAAGGGTTCAGCAGCCAGTTGACCTTTGTCCCCGACCTCACAGGGATGAGCTTTGAGGAGGCTAAAGACAGGATCAACGGCACCTCTCTTAACCTGGGAGCTTACAATTTTGATAACACCATAAACACAGAGCAGGATTCCCTGAATGCATTCGTATATAAACAAAGTCCTGAATACAGGGAAAATGCAACGATGCATTACGGTGCATCAATGTACCTCTGGTTCACTATCGACTCACTAAAGCTGCCTTCCGATTCGACACTTGTTTTCCCCGGCGACACGATTCTTCCCGCTGATGTACTTATCTGAACCATTTTTAATCCTGAATGATAAAAAAGATCCTGCTAAATATTATCCTTTTTGTTCCGGCAATAAATATTATCTGCGGACAGGAAACAGTGACCGGTCTCCAGACAAACAGACAGATAATTGACAGGCTTGAAAAAAGGATCACCGGCAAGGGTGTCTCTTCCGAAAACCTGGTCCTTCCGTTTTTCGATGATTTTTCGAAAAATGGCATATTCCCCGACTCATCAAAATGGACTGACAATTTCGTTTTCATAAACAATGCTTACACCAGCGACCAGATTACAACGGGTGTAGCAACATTTGATGCGATCGACGACAAGGGAAGGCTTTACGAAACAGCATCAGGATTCATCTTCGAAGCTGACCATCTCAGCTCCCAACCCATTGATCTTGAATTTAATCCGTCTGACAGTATACGGCTCAGCTTCTTTTTTCAGAGCGGTGGCCTTGGCGATGCACCTGAAGAAAACGACACTCTCGTGGTTCAGTTCTATGCCCCGGCAAGCAACAGATGGTTCACGGCATGGAAAAGCACAGGAGGTTCTGACTCACAATTCAGACCGGTAATACTGAGAGTGGAAGATCCGAAATTCCTTCAGAAAGGTTTCAGGTTCCGCTTCATCAACCACGCCAGTCTGAGCTCAAACCTGTCGGAACCATCCATGGCAGGTAATTGCGACCATTGGAATATTGACTATGTGATCCTGGACAGATTCAGAAACGACGGAGACACTCTTTTCCGTGATGTAGCCTTCAGGTTCCCGAACCGTTCCCTCTTATCATCTCATGAAGCAATGCCCTGGCAGCAATTCCTGAAAGTGGCACTGAACGAAATGGCACCTTCCGTTCCGATGCATTACCGTAACAATGACGGCATCGTAAGGAATGTCACCAGGAATTTTGATATCCTCGATATGTATACCGGCACCACAGTATACAGCTTCGTGCCCACAGCTGCCAATGTAGATCCATATACTGACGTCGATTACAACGCTACACTTATCTATACTTTTGCGGGCAGCAGCAATGATTCAGCTCTGTTCAGAATAAAAAGCTGGCTTATCACGGATAATTTTGACCCTAAATCAAACGATACAGTAGTCTATTACCAGTATTTCGGCAATTACTTTGCATTTGACGACGGTTCTGCAGAGGGAGGATACGGCATAAACGGCCTTGGTTCAAGGAATGCGATGGTGGCATATCGTTTCAAATCATTTATTCAGGATACCTTACGGGCAGTCTCTGTCTGCTTCAACGACAGCTATCTCAATGCCAATCAAAGGGCTTTCGACATCATGGTATGGGATGATAATGCAGGAATACCGGGGAATGTAATATACTCCCAGGAAGAGGAGATGGTTGAACAGGGTGAAAACATAAACGGGTTTTTTACCTACCGTCTCAGGGAGAGTATCATGGTTGACGACGTATTCTATGTGGGATGGAAACAACGTTCTGAAACTTTCCTGAACGCCGGTCTTGACATCAACACCCCACATAACGGCAGACAATTCTACTGGATCAACGGTAACTGGATACAATCAGGAGTTCAGGGAACCCTTATGATAAGGCCGGTAATGGGTCCTCCTGTCGCGACATCTGTAAATGACATCCGTTACCCCGGGCAACAAACACTCAGATTCAGGCCTAATCCTGCACGTGATTATATAATGATCGATTTAGGCGAAATACCTGATCCGGAAAAAGTATTCATTTCAGTGATTGACCTGAACGGAAGGACTGTACTCAAGGTTCATTTCTCTGAAAGAACAGACGTATCATCCTTAAAGGCAGGTATGTATTTCATAGTTGCAGACAGAAACGGAACCTCGCTGGGGATAAACCGCCTCATTATAACAAGATGACCCGCTGCAATGGCCGAAGAAGAAATTGCCGAACAACAGGACCTTTACGAGCATCATCGCTTCGTCGTTGATCCCGGTCAGGGACTACTGAGGATTGACAAGTATCTTTCAGCACGACTGGAAAACATCTCCCGCACGAGAGTACAGAGTGCAGCCGGCGCGGGGAACATACTTGTAAACAATATACCTGTAAAACCAAATTACAGAGTTAAACCAAACGATATCGTTCAGATCTTACTCCCCGACCCTCCCCGCGATATCGAGCTCATTCCTGAGAACATCCCCCTGAACATAGTCTACGAAGATGACGATGTTATTGTCGTGAACAAGGAAGCCGGAATGGTCGTCCATCCTGCATATGGAAACTATACAGGAACACTCGTGAACGCTCTTATGTGGCACTTCAGGGATCTGCAGCTTTTTCAGAGCGGTGACCTGCGCCCCGGTCTGGTTCACAGGATTGACAAGAACACCTCCGGAATACTTGTCGTGGCAAAGAATGAACCGGCTTTAAATAAACTGTCCAGACAGTTCTACGAGCGCACAACAGACAGGAAATATATTGCCCTTGTATGGGGCCGTCCCGACCCCCCCGAAGGAACAATAACAGGACACGTGGGGAGGAACATACGCGACAGGAAAATCATGCAGGTATTTCCCGACGGAAGCCAGGGCAAGCCTGCCATAACACATTACAGGGTCATAGAGGAATTAAGCTATGTGTCAGTGGTGGAATGCAAGCTTGAAACAGGAAGGACCCATCAGATCAGGGTACACTTCAGCCACATCAGACACCCCCTTTTCAATGACGACGAGTATGGTGGTGACAAGATCCTCAAGGGCACTACCTTTTCAAAATACCAGCAGTTTGTCAGAAACTGTTTTGAGATACTTCCCCGGCAGGCTCTCCACGCCAAATCACTTTCATTTGATCACCCTGTAACACGAAAAAGACTTTTCTTCGACTCAGAACTGCCCGATGATATGAAGATGACTTTCGATAAGTGGAGATCATATATATCGGGAAGAGGTTAAAGAGCACAGAGCACAGAGCGCAGAACACAGAGTAGAGACTATTATATTTTTAACTCTGAGCCCTGAGCCCTTAGCTCTGAGCAATTTACCACGAGCCTGATGCTCCCCCGCCGCCGAAGCTCCCTCCTCCAAAGCCTCCAAAGCCTCCCCCGCTCCTTGATCCTCCTCCTCCCGAGAAGCCTCCCCAGCTTCCCGAATGGGAATTGCGCCCGGAGTTCATCATCGACATAAGAAGCCACAGTGGCAATCCCTTGTCACTGATGTGCCTCTGGTTCTTCCCTCCTCCGCTCCGCATCGACAGTATTATCACCAGTACTATAATGAATATTATAAGAGGTATAATAGCACCTGCGTCATTTTTGTTCTCATATTTATCCGGCGGAAAATCGCCCCTTGCAAGCGCCATCAATGCATCAGCGGCCTTGTTGAGACCTTCATAATAATTACCTTTACGGAATTCCGGCAATATCTCATAGTCTATGATCTGGGCACACAATATGTCGGGTATAGCTCCCTCAAGGCCATAGCCGGGCAGAATAGCCACTTCACCCCTTCCTGAACCTGTCTTTGCTTTCACCAGAACAAGTACTCCGTTATCATAACTCTGCTGACCTATGCCCCATTTTTCAGCCAGACGCTGCCCGTAATCATTTATGTCATATCCTCCGAGATCTTCCAGCGTTACTATTGCGATCTGTGTAGATGTTGAATCATCAAATGCCACAAGCTTTCTCTCAAGGGCGCTGATCCCGTTCAGATCCAGCATCCCGGCATAGTCGTTGACCAGCCTTGGAGGATAAGGCTTTTCAGGCAGTATCTGTGAAGCTGCCATTGCACCGCAAGAGAAGAGAAGTATTAAGAAAAAATATCTTAATGGTCCGGGCTTCATATAGGAATTTCTATTCCGGTATGTCATAAGAAATTTCATCGGGAAGTTCATTGATGTCGTCAGTCTCTCTCGGGAAATTACCCGACAATTGTTCTCCTGTCATTAGTATGCCTTTAATCAGTCCTTCAGTGAATCTGCTTACCCTGAACTCAGATTCAACGGTCGATTTTATTTCGTCCCAGAAGTTTTCAGTCACTTTTGAATTTATTCCCACATCACCTATAATGGCAAATTTTTTATTTTCTACAGCCATATAGAAAAGGACCCCGTTTCTGGTTTCGGTAAGGTGCATGCCTATCTTCCTGAATATCCATGCTGCGCGGTCGAGAATATCACCGGTCAGTTTCGTTTCGAGATGTACACGTATCTCTCCTGAAGTATTCTTTTCTGCTTCTTTGATAGCAGAACGTATCCTCTCCTGCTGTTCCTTTGTAAAAAATTCTGATGCTTTCATAGTTCAGAAACGAACTTCCGGTGCTGTTTCTGCTCCTTCCATCGACTCAAAATAAGGCCTCTCCGTGAACCCGAACATCCCGGCCAGAAAATTCTGCGGAAAACTTTTAATGTAGGTGTTGAAGGTCCGGGCCACCTCGTTGAATTTCCTTCGTTCCACCGCTATCCTGTTTTCCGTTCCTTCGAGTTCCACCTGCAGGTCCCTGAAGTTCTGGGTTGCCTTGAGCTCGGGATACCTCTCAACCACCACCATGAGACGCGAGAGGGCAGAGCTAAGTTCCCCCTGTGCTGCCTGAAACTGCTGAAGGTTTTCTGAAGTCATGTTTGCAGGATCGAGTGTTACCTGTGTAGCTTTAGCCCTGGCTTCTATTACCTGCGTAAGAGTCTCCTGTTCGAAATCTGCCGCACCCTTCACGGTATTCACGAAATTAGGGATCAGGTCGGCCCGCCTCTGGTACTGGGTTTCCACATTGCCCCACTGGCTTGTGACTCCTTCGCGCATTGACACCATCTGGTTGTATACTTTTGTACCCCAGAGCACTATCGCGAGAATTGCAAGGCCGATAATGGCCACTATTATTGCACTGATAAGACATCCTTTTTTCATTATTATGGTATTAGTTTTTTCAAAGTTAAAATATTTCCGTTTAATCATAAAGAAGTCAGCTGACTCATATCTTTTTGTTTATTAAAAAGGTTACATTTGAGTATATAATAATGACGGATGAGGACGATCGCAATAGTTGCAGGAGGAGATTCTTCGGAATATGAGATATCGGTTAAAAGTGCCAACGGTGTGGCAAGGGCTCTGGCTTTCAGGTATGAGGTGTATATCATCATTATCAGAGGAATAAACTGGTACTGGGAGGATCAGAAAGGGCGCTTCCACAATGTCGACAAGAATGATTTCACCCTTGTCGTCGACGATTTTCACGTCAGGTTTGATGCTGTCTTTATTGCCATTCATGGCAAGCCGGGTGAGAACGGACTGCTTCAGGGGTACTTCGATATGCTTCAGTTACCATATACAGGCTGTAATGCATTTTGTTCAGCTCTCACCTTCAACAAGCAGGCCTGCAAGCTTTTCCTCAAGGAATACGCTATCCCTATGGCCGACAGCGTACTGGTAAGAAAGGGCGACACTGTCGATCCGGGGATGATACTGAAACGTCTGGGATTGCCCTGTTTTGTGAAGCCTAACGACAGTGGATCAAGCTTTGGCGTTTCAAAGGTAACAAAAGGCGACGAACTCCTCCCTGCTGTCAGGAAAGCATCTGAAGAGAGCGACGAAGTCATTATTGAAGCCTTTATGAACGGAAGAGAAGTAGCCTGCGGTGTCGTCAAGGTTAAATCAAAGACAGTTATACTGCCTGTAACGGAGATCATCAGCAAGAATGAATTTTTCGACTTCGAAGCCAAGTACACCCCGGGAAAATCGGATGAGATCACTCCTGCGCTCATTCCTCCCGACATCACAGAGAATATTCAGCAGTTAAGTTCAGGGATTTACGATCTCCTTGGCTGCAGAGGGATAGTCAGAGTCGACTTTATTGTTGTAGGCGACAAACCGCATTTCCTCGAGATCAACTCCATACCCGGCATGACCGACGAAAGCCTGATACCCAAGCAGGCTGCAGCTGCAGGTATCAGGCTCGATGAGCTTTACTCACTTGTAATCGAGGACCTTTTTATTCCTTTGCTTTCTTAAGGCCGGTGGTTGTGGTATAGTACTTGGTTATCATTCCAGGGACTTCCCATTCAGGCAGTTTTCCGGCTTCCATATATTCAAGGAATTTTTCAGTTACCTGACCGAAATGATCTTCATGCGTGGTTTTGTATACGTCAGGTATGCTGATTTTAAGAGTTCCTTCGCCGGCCGTCTCAATAACAACATCCTCATAGGGAAGGGATTCTATCGCTTTTTTGAGTGCGGAAGTGAAATCAGCCATCGACATTCCCCTTACATTCTCGGCGTAGAGGGTGGGCTTGAAATTCTGATCTGCACCCTGTCTTATTACGAGGTCGCATTTTGAACCGTGCATCATTGAGAAGTGAGTGTCGCCGGCACCCGGAGGAGCCTGATATCTCCACTCAACAGATACCTTTGCCCAGATGCCTTTAAGCTGGTATACTATCTCACCGTTGGCAAAAACATGAATACTGCCATCCTTAATATCCTTCTGCAGGTAACCGGGGAACTCCTCAAGGTTGGTCACAGCCTTGAATTCATCTTTCGAAATTATTGTAGGCCAGCGTTTTGCTGCTGCTACCGTTACATCCGACGGACTCAGAATCTGTTCCGGAAAACATTCCCACTGAACAAGGTCCACAAGGTGGGTTGTCACGTCTACTATTCCTTCGCCCTGCTGTTCAACATCGAAAAACCATCCCGGTCTGATGTTTGGCGCCCCTGCCACAAGCTTCAGGAAATGATGAACACTGACTTTTGTGACAGCAGGATCCTCCATAGTACCAGGCTCCAGCTTACCGAAAACTTCTTCCTTAAGCGAGAGCAGCTTTTGAAATATGGTGGTGATCTCATACCTCTCCGTCATGATATCATATATCAGAACTCCTTTCTCTGATGCAGTCCGGAATGCTTCTTCCAGTTTCGGAAAATCGTCGGGAGAAATGATCATGGGCTTATCGGCAAATACATTCAGTCCGGCATTGACTGACCGTGTTATGTATTCAGCCTTTTTCCTGTTATTCCCTGACAGCACGACCACATTACCCGGTCTCCCGGCAAGCATCTTCTCAAAGAAATCGTTTCCGGTATAAACGATCTCATTCCACTTTGTGGGATCGTCGGCACGTTCATTGAACGATTTGATACGGTTCAGATGCTGAACAACATCAGGTCCTTCGGGTGCATACACGTTCACATCGGGAGAAACCTGGTCATACATCTTCTTTTGCACCAGGCCTGCATGAAAATGACCGGGGTCAACAGTCATAATTTGTACAATATATTCGTTATCCATTTCTTTAGCGGATTTCCCGGTCTGTTCCTTTGAACCTCCCGATCCGCAGGAAGCCAGTAAAAAAACCGGAATAATAATTAATAAATACGATCTCTTCATAGTCTGTTAAATTATATTCATATTTCAAATACTTCCCAAAACAACCAATTTAATAAACTCTAAATACTCTAAGTACGCGAAGTACTTAAACCACTAATCGAACTTATTCACTTTTTCAACAGTGTAATCGCGGGCGGATATGCAAAATCATTCCATATCCTCTCTGCGACAGCCTTGTCTATCTTGCCGTCATATACCAGCATCCTGTATTTAAGCCTGTATAGTTTCCCCGGATCCAGTTGCCAGTCGTTATGACGAGTGGGACAGAATTCAAAATATACATCTCCCACGCCGTTCTGGTTTTCCGGCCATACCCTCATGGGCTCAGGGAAATCCCTGTTTGCAGGGTGTGAAAAGAATGTGATGCCCGAATTGCCTTTCCCTTCAAAAGCGCCGTTTATGTCGGCCCATCTGGCTCTTGATCCGTCTGCATCCTTCCTGGTGAGGCCTTCCGACGTCAGGACGGTGCTGTTATTCCTGTTCCATTCCCCCGTAGCCCTGAATCCGATTCCTCCGGCATAACGGTAGGCGACAAACACTATCGGTTCATTTCCTGCAACCGAGAGAAAGGTTGTCAGATCGACCAGGTATGCCTTCACTCCTTCAACAGGTTCCGTGTTCCATGCCCTCACATCCCATATCTCATTGATTGCAAGCTCTCCCGATTTTACTACCCTGAAGTCGATATGATCCTGTTTAACTGAAAATCCACCGTAAACAGGGCCGTCGATCACTGAATTGATGCCTGCAAACTGGACTGTTCCCTGTTTCGAACCGAGGTTCCAAAAGTCGGTTTCATGATTTCCTATCCTCACTTTGGTCCAGGGATTCCAGATGCCGAAATGATGATAATGATCGCGTGGACTTACCCTGGTCAGGATATTCCCCGAAGGAGAATACATGGGATGTATGAATCCGCTTCTCTTAAATGCTGAATCCACCCGGGCAGGGGGGTACAATATCGATTTTCTGTAGTTCAGGATCTCTGATTCACCCTTTTTCAGAACTATGTTATCCTTTGTCAGTTCAGTTGTTATAGCCACGGTCGTCGTTCCCGGCACATCTTTGAAAAGGAAAAATTCTCTTTTAGCTCCGGCGTTTGTCTTTCCGTCGAGTATCCACCACAGTCTTGGAATATAACCGGTTTCAATCTGGGTATGCTTTTCGATCATTCTGCCCTTCACTTTTTCATAGAGATGATATCCGAGGGTATCGCTCTTTGAGGCACCCTCTATATCCACACTCACCGGTGTGTTTATTCGTTCATAATCACCTGCCTCAACATAGAAATGGAGCAGTTGTGTTCTCTGCGAGAAAGCGGTAAACGCTGTAAGAAAGATGATCGCGGTAAGAAAGAAAGGTTTTTTCATGTAAATGTTATTTTGAAAGATCCTTAACTGTATTAATAAATGCATAAATATTTTCATTGCTGACTTCCGGGGGCATACCGCCTCCTGCCGACCAGATTATATTCTCATGGTTCTCTATCTCCCCAAAGGCTTTTTTTACAGCCTCCGACACCTCTTCAGGGCTTCCCTGGGCCAGCACATCCCGCCCGGGCACATTTCCCACAAGGATCACATCCGGACCGGCCAGATCGCGAATTTCACCCATGGTATGATTGAATGAGAAGTTGAACATATTGACACCCATTTCTGTCAGGCGGGGTGCAGTTATCAGTCCTTCCGCATCATTATGCAGGAATCGTGCTTTTGCTCCTGTAACTGAGAATATCTTCTTAAAATAGGGAAGAACAAATTCGTTGAACTCGGGTTCTCCCACAAAACCGACAATATCGTCGAGAATCAGGAGTCCGTCGATTGAGGGGAAGCATTCCTTCTGCCAGCTTATCCAGTCGCAGATAAAATCAGTAATTTTTGAAATAAGCCTGTGAGAGCCTTCCGGATCCATTGCGAGGGCGAGCATGAACTCGGTTGTTCCCATAAGGAAGGAAGCAACATTCAGAGGGCCTCTTGCCACAGCGAACCTGATCTGATGATCAGCCTCATTTATCGCTTTCTGATTGATCTTCAGTCTGTTGATCATAAATGGAAGCATGCCGTCGGTTTTTACGTTCGGCTGAGGCAGCAGGTCTGCATCCTCAATGCTGTCGAGCACCCTGTCGGCATGAGGAAAACCGTTCTGGAAGTACACCATCCTGGCACCGAATGCCGATGGTTCGGTGCACATCCCGTATTCCGACCAGAACCCTGGCAGAAACCATGTTTCAGGGAACATATTTGCAGCCTTAAGGTTCGACTTCATCCAGAGTTCGTCTGATGAATAATAATCTATTGTTGAAATACCATACCACCCGGGTATCCAGGGGCTGTCGATAATAAAACCTGAAGGCTGATAGGTAAGCTTCCTGCCCTCGATCATGCTTACCAGGTCATTCCATGAAGAATTGCGCATAATATTCCTTTATTTATGATTGACAATAAAGGAATAAAAATAATGAGAAAAAAATAAATAGCCGGATAAAAGCCGTTAATAAACTATAAAAATCGGGGCACTTACTTCCTGTATGCCTCGATGGGATCGCAGGTACAAACGAGGTTGCGGTCACCGTATCCGTCATCGATACGGCTTACCGATGGCCAGAATTTATTTTCCTCAAGCCATGGAGCCGGGAAGGCTGCCTTTTGACGGTCATATTTATGATCCCATTCATTGGCCGTTACAACCCTTTGTGTATGAGGGGAATTGTGTAATACATTATCCTCCCTGTCATATTTACCCGTTCTGACCTCTTCAATCTCATTCCATATCGATTTCATGGCATCAATAAACCTGTCGAGCTCGCGTAGTGATTCCGATTCGGTTGGTTCAACCATCAGTGTGCCATGTACCGGGAATGAAAGAGTAGGAGCATGGAATCCATAATCCATAAGCCTTTTCGCAATGTCGCTTTCGGTGACACCGGTCTCTCCCTTGAAATTCCTGCAATCCAGGATCAGCTCATGTGCCACGAAACCGTTTTTACCTGTATACAATGTTTTAAACCAGCCTTTCAGGGCTGCAGAAATATAATTTGCATTCAGTATTGCAATACGTGTTGCCTCCGTCAGGCCTTCAGAGCCCATCATCATTACATAGGCATGAGATATCGTGAGGATATGCGCACTTCCAAAGGGAGCACCTGCAACTGCTGTTGTTCCCTTTGCTCCTCCCGTCGTAACAACAGGATGTGAAGGAAGGAACTCTGCCAGTTTCTCATTTACCAGGATGGGCCCCATGCCCGGTCCGCCTCCACCGTGTGGGATGGCGAAGGTCTTGTGCAGGTTCAGATGACAGACGTCGGCTCCGATCCTGCCCGGACTTGTAAGCCCCACCTGTGCATTCATGTTGGCACCGTCCATATAAACCAGTCCTCCGTGTGAATGGACGATATTGATCATTTCAACCACCGATTCCTCGAATACACCATGGGTTGAAGGATAGGTTATCATGAAAGCAGACAGGTTCTGACTGTTTTCCTCTGCTTTCTTCCTGAGGTCTTCAACATTTATATTACCCCTCTCATCACATTCCACAACTATAACCTGCATGCCGGCCATTACCCCGCTGGCAGGGTTGGTGCCGTGTGCCGAGGAAGGTATCAACACCACATTCCGGTGATCATCGCCTCGCGACAGGTGATATTGCCGTATCACCATCAGACCTGCGTATTCGCCTGCTGCACCGGAGTTAGGCTGGAAGGAGACAGCCGGAAAACCTGTGATCTCTTTAAGTGCATTTCCAAGCTCTTCCATCAGCTGATGATAACCTTCAGCCTGATCTTCCGGCACAAAGGGATGAATATTCGCGAATTCGGGCCAGCTCATGGCAAACATGGAAGTTGCGGGATTCAGTTTCATCGTACACGAACCAAGGGGTATCATACAGTGAGTAAGCGAAAAATCCTTCTTCTCAAGCATCTTAATATACCTCATCATTTCAGTCTCGCTGTGATACCTGTTGAAAGTGGCGGCATTTAAGAAACCTGAACTTCGTCTGAGGCTTCCGGGAATGGAAATACCTTCGCATGGAAAGATCTCAGTAACATTTCCTTTCCCGGCCACTTGTGCAAAGATCCCGACAATTGATTTTATTTCTTCAGCCGTGGTAACCTCATCGGTGCTGATCCTTGCAATTCTCCCGCCAGTGTAGAAGAAATTTATCCCTGACGACTGCGACAGTTTCTTCAGCTCATTCACTGCTGTATCTGATCCGAGTTCAATACTAAGGGTGTCGAAGAAACTCTCGTTGAGCATTGTGAATCCCAGTTTTTTCAGTTCAGAACCAAGAGTACAGGCTGCCCTGTGAATTTCGGTTGCAATGTTTTTTAGTCCCTCCCGACCGTGGTACTGGGCATACATTCCGCTCATGGTCGCCAGCAAAGCCTGGGCTGTACAGATGTTTGATGTTGCCCTTTCGCGTTTTATATGCTGCTCCCTGGTCTGAAGGGCCATTCTCAGCGCGGGATTTCCCTTTACATCAACAGATACCCCTATTATCCTGCCCGGCATCGATCTTTTCAGTTCTTCCCTTGCTGCAAAGAAACCTGCATGGGGGCCTCCGTAACTCATAGGTAGACCGAACCTCTGGTTTGATCCGACAACTATATCGGCACCCCATTCTCCGGGAGGGGTAAGAAGGACAAGGCTCATCAGATCGGCGGCTGCGCCTACGAGCAGACCGGCTTCATGAGCTTTCCGGGCAAAATCCCCATAGTCCCTTATTTCGCCCGATGCTGCAGGATACTGGACAAACGCGCCAAAATAACTGTCATTAAATTCAGCTTCGGAATATTTACCCTTAACAAGTTCAATACCCAGAGGCTTCGACCTGGTCTCAAGAAGATCCATGGTCTGCAGGAAGATATCCTCATCTACAAAGAACCTGCTGGCCCCTGCCTTCACCGCTGCTCTCGGTCTCGAATTGAACATCATAATCATGGCTTCAGCAGCAGCCGTAGATTCATCGAGCATCGAGGCATTTGCCACCGGCAGTCCTGTCAGATCTATGATCATCGTCTGAAAATTCAGAAGTGCTTCAAGTCTTCCCTGGGATATTTCAGCCTGGTAAGGCGTGTAGGAAGTATACCAGGAAGGATTTTCAAGAACATTTCTGATAATAACGGAAAGCGGAGCCACTCCATAATAACCCTGTCCGATGAAAGACCGAAAAACCTTGTTCCGTGAACCAAGTTTTCTCAGGTGCATAAGGTACTCATATTCACCCATAGCCTCAGGGAGTAAAAGAGGTCCAGGGAGCCTGATACCTTCAGGCACTGTCCTTTCAATCAGTTCATCGACCGACTTCACGCCGGTAACTTCCAGCATACGGCTAATGTCTTCAGGACGCGGACCGTTATGACGGTTTACAAATTTATCTGCTGACATATCATTGAATTTTAAATGTTAACAAAAAATCACTTGAACAGTTCTGACCTTCAGCACATTTTTTTTGCTACGACAGATCAGGTAAAATAGGGATTGGTATTTATTTCTGCTTCAATTGTTGTAGATTCTCCGTGTCCGGGGTAAACAATGGTTCCCGCCGGCAGGCTGAAAAGCCTGTTTCTGATTCCTGCTACCAGGGTGTTGTAGTTGCCTCCTTTAAGATCGGTCCGTCCTATGCTGCCTGCAAAAAGAGCATCTCCGGTAAAGACAATGCTATCTTTCTCGCTGTAAAAGGCCAGACTTCCGGCGGTGTGTCCGGGTACCAGAATAGCCTGAAGATGCGTAATGCCGAATGATACAATAGAATTATCATCAATATAATCTGCCGGGGCAGGAGCTGTTTCCATCTCAAGTCCGAACAGTTCGGCTATATGAACCGAATCATTCCTGTTGACATCTTCTTCGATATGGCAGAGGGTTCCTGTTCCGTACCTTTCGAGGAACATCCTGTTGCCAAAAATGTGGTCGAGATGGCAATGAGTATTAAGAAGAAGTTCCGGGACCAGTTTTTTGCTGTCTATAAGCCGGGCCAGCCGGTCGAACTCATCGCGGGAGTAGCACCCGCAATCGATCACTGCACATTTTCCCGATCCGTCAGAAAGAATGTATGTATTTACCTCTATTGGTGAGAATATAAGTCTGAATACTTCCATAACTGATCATTTACCGTTAACGGTTCCCTTTAGCATCGGAACGAAGACGAAGGTGCCATGTGTAGTTGTGTTAAAAGAGTCTTCTCCTGCACGTTTCATGAGTGTCATTACCTGGTAGCTGCTGTCGCCCACCGGTGCTACCAGGCGGCCTCCCGTTTTAAGCTGTTTTAGCAGTTCAACGGGAATCTCCTTTATCGCTGCCGTTATGATAATCCCGTCAAAAGGTCCGTACTGTGGTTTCCCAGCGTAACCGTCGCCGAAGAAGAAATCGGCTTCATACCCAAGCGCCCTTAGTGTCTGCTGGGCTTTGAGATAGAGTTCCCTGAAACGTTCGATGGTATATACCTTTGCTCCCATTTCTGCAAGCACGGCAGCCTGATAACCTGATCCGGTACCTATTTCAAGGATCCTGTCCCTCCTTTTAACTTCAAGCAGGGATGTCTGGACAGCCACGGTATAGGGCTGTGATATTGTCTGCCCTGATGAAATCGGAAAAGCCTTGTCGACATAGGCATGGATCAGGAAGGCAGGATCCATGAAAATGTGTCTCGGGACCGTGTCTATTGCCCTCAGCACTTCCTCATCCGTTATTCCTTTTTTCCTGAGTTCGGCGACAAGTCTTTTTCTCTTACCCTTAGCCTCAAAATCTTCTATCATTCAAAATGCTGTACCATAAAAAACTGCCGTAAAAATAGAAAATTTAACGTACCTTAATCACGACAGCCGTCATTGGTTGAAAACTTATCAAATGTTATTGTATATTGCTTTTCTGCGATTGCGGAATTACTGACTTTTAGATATCTTGCAGGCAGTAAAACTAAAACCGGCAATAAAAGCTTACCAAAACACCTCCGGCTTCATGTCAATTTCCGGCAAACCTGAAAATAAGTTTATACACAGGGCTTTCAAAGCTGTCTTTGACATAGTCTTTTCATTAATTTTTCTGATAGTTCTAAGTCCTCTTCTGCTTATCCTCTCTGTTCTTATTTTCATCTCGGGTAAAGGTCCGGTGATATATTCGCAGGACAGGATTGGGAAGGACGGAAAGCCTTTTTCTATATATAAGTTCAGGTCGATGGTATATGATGCCGAGAAAAGCGGACCTATGCTTGCAGGCGCAAACGGGGAGAAGGTTACCCGGATCGGAAGCTTCATGAGAAGATACCGTATCGATGAGATCCCCAATCTCATAAATGTGCTGAAGGGTGACATGTCGCTTGTAGGGCCCCGGCCCGAAAGACAGTTCTATATCGACCAGATTGTAAAGAAAGTGCCGGAATACCTTGATCTGCAACGCATTAAACCGGGTGTGACTTCATGGGGACAGGTCAAATTCGGGTATGCTTCCACTGTGGATGAGATGATCGAAAGGTTCCGTTATGATCTTTATTATATGAATCACCGGTCGCTGTGGTTTGATCTTAAGATCATCCTTTATACTGCAGGAACTGTGTTGAGAGGGAAGGGTGTGTAAGGGGGAAGATGCCGAGAGGAATGTACAGAGGTCCGGAGGGTTTCAGGATACTCTGGTACAGGATCACTTCATTAACGCGGACAGTCTGAATGAATGTATCCTTATACATTTCCAGAACCTTCATTAGTGAATCCGGGGTTCTGAGGTACCTGATCCTGCCTAATGTCAGATGCGGACTGAAGGGCTTGTCACCGGTTTTGAAACCCGCATCTGCAAGTCCTGTCTGAATATTCTTCCTAAGATCCTGAAGTCGTTCACTCAGGTCAACACCCATCCATATTGTCCTCGGATCACGGATACTTTTGAATATCCCGCTTCCCTTCAGATTAAAACTGAAATAAGCGAAACTGCTACATTTTTCCTTAAGCATTGCAGATAAAACTGTGATCTTATCATCATCAGTATCTCCCAGGAATTCAAGGGTGAGGTGAATATTGGATATTTCTGTCCACTTAACAGAATCCTTTGCAAGTATATTTTTAAAGGATGAAAATACCTCAAGGAGTTTCTGTTCCGGGATTATTCTGACGGCTATGAATATTCTTTTCATTGAAATTACAGGGTTCCTATAAGTCCGGCTTCTAACTCCAGTACAATTATCTCGATAAGGGCATCCTCTCCGAATGGATCGTAATGATCTTTCAGGTTTGTCCCGAATATTCTTGCTATGCCCTGCCAGAAAGCTGCCGAAAGGCTTCCCCGGTATTCTCTGATAAGGTCATATGAAGTGTTTCGGGTTTCCCTGTCGATAAGTTTCAGCAGGAGCCTGCCCTGTGTTATGGTCATGTCTCTTATGTCATCTTCATATTCGGAGAAAACACTTTTTTCAAAGTCCTTCAGATATTGCCTGCGTTCTTTTTCATCAGCGATGGATGAAAGATCCTGATTCACTTCAAAGAGTTTCTCTCTTACAATAACAGCATATGGATATACTTTCCTGATATTGTAGGTCAGCCTGTCATATCTTCTGTAAAAAGCTTTGCGTGAGGACTTCCTGTCGTTGCCGACAACAACGACCTCCCTTATATCCACCTCGGGGAGCACCTCTCCGTTACGTTCAACCTGGTTAAGAACGAATACGCGGGGAAGGGAGGTGTCAGATAACACTATAAGTGAATCCTCCTGTCCCGATGCACAAACTCCAGTCAGCAACAGACCTAAACATATATAAAACTTTGGCTTCAAATTGTTATCATATCTGCTAAAGACAAAGTTATCAAATTACGGGCCATATAAATACAAAATGTTTTACCCTGATAATGCTGGAAAGATGGATTTTATACCCTTTTATTGTTTTTTCAATGAATTTTTGCTATCTTTATATAATTGACCTTCATGCACATTATTGATAATACAGTTCAAGATTATCATGATTTATAACGATAAAACCGGAAAATAATTTTTTCCTGTCGGCAATTTAGAATCATGAATTTAAATAACCGGAATTTTTAGATCCTGTTCCGTGCGGAAGTCTCCGTTCAATAGAATAGATTCCTGGATAACGGGAATATTCAGGTCTGCGTGTATTGATGAAGCCTGTCTGGCTCAGATGAAAATATACTGGATTGCCAGCGTTGCTGTTACTTTAATGATAGCAATGCTGACGTTAACATATCATCTGATTTTTCCTCAGCTAAGAATTATTATATACTATGGTCTTATACTGACTGTAATTTTCTCACAGGGAGTTATCTACCCCATTATTTTCCCACGAAGATACTGGAAAATAAATACAACATTTATGTTGATAGACCAGTCTCTGGTTTCTATAATCACCTTTATCTGTATTTTAAAACTGGGAGGCATACCATATTCGGGAGGTCTGGCCATTGTAGGACTTGCCATGGTTTTTTTCTCACTTAACCTGAAGAAAAAGGCGCACTCACTCGCAATTTTTTTTGTTTATATTTTCACAATCATTCTCGCTGGTGTTCTTCATCCTTATCTGACAGTGCCTCCGGAAATGACAGAAGCTGTCAACATTTCTTTGTTTGTTGTAAATCTGTTATGGATCTCGGGATTTGCGCTGGTGTTTGTCCTAAGCTTCATCTCGCTGAGAGTCAGGGTTGAACAGATGGAAGCAGATCATTTAAAGGAACTGGAGCAGGCCAAGACCAGGCTTTTCACAAATATGACCCATGAATTCCGCACACCCCTTACGATAATTTCAGGCATGACGGATCTTAT
>ERZ795048.366-NODE-366-length-49069-cov-7.871955_pt1 | contig 49069 bp, 26 predicted proteins | sample MGYA00375132_ERZ795048 | MGnify/ENA primary metagenome ERZ795048 (study PRJEB30177, sample SAMN05720225) | activated sludge metagenome | isolation source: Anaerobic digester | place: Hong Kong | collected 2014-12-17 ...
TCATACCGCGAGAAATGGCTTGAGAACACGGTAATCGTTTTGCTTGTTTTATCAATCAACCCGTCCATTCTGACCCAAGAAGCGCTGTCGCGATCCCAGTTATACACCGCCATGCTATCAACATCTACTGTTCCACCGGCAGTATCGACTCCACCTATCGTGCATTTTCCGGTAATTGAATCGAAACCGAATGAAGTCGTGCCATAACTCGTCGCTGCGGTTATTCCCTCAGTGTTTGCATCAATGTATCCATCATCATCATTATCACAATAATGGAATATCAGTCTCACATAGGAATCAAAGTTTGTCCCGTCCGGGAAATACTCTCTTGCTTCACCGGCCTGCACAATATATTCCGTTGTCGGGTCAATTGGACAATCTGCATTTACAGCAGATGGATCAGTGCCTCCGCAATATGTAGCCGATGGTGCGGTATTGAAAAATATCGTGTCGCTTGCAACAACATTCGGTGGAAATACAGCTGTCACAATTCCATCCTGGAACAGCAATCCGCCACTGCTCGATACTGAACTTGAATCCGACATGGTCAACATTCTCAGATACGCTCCACTGTCGGGCGAAACCTGCGCGACCTGAACGTAAGGCGTATTTGGCTTGTTCGGGCATACCGACGTTGCATGCCCGGGACACTGCACCAGATCCAGCTCGTTATACATAACCTGCCCTACTATTTGCGGAGCGAAAACATTACCCTGGCTGTCGGGCTGATCAAGAATGTATTCAAGATAGCTGTCAAAATCGCTGCTTCCGAATATCTGGTTTACAAAAACATCGCTGCCCGAATTGAGCTGTGTAAGATCAAGTATATTGGATTTGTCCACAGAATATGAAACAAGCTTTCCGTCCGCCGACCAGTTGGGCACATAAGCAGGCATTGTATGTGATGCATAGTCATAAACCTTATAAACACCGGTGTCCGACAGTGAAGTGATAGGAACAGTAATAGTAGCTGCGTCGTAAACACTATCTGTCGCATAATTGATGAAATAGACACTTGTCATCGATGGCGGGGAAGCAGCCGATCTATCCCATGCAAGGAACGATATCTTTGTACAATCGGGCGACCATTTTGCCTTCTGAACCCATATATCATTAGTGAAGTTTGTAATCTTCGAAAGATTCGACGTTGCACCGTCAACAGAGAAAAGACCGTTAGCGTCTGTCGTTCCATCGATCATAACGATATTTGCATTAGAAGACGGCGTGGCATCCTGAACGCATGCCGGGCTGCAAACAACATCATACGTCGGATCAGACGGTGTCCTTATTGCGATAAGCTTATTCTGAAAATCCTCATGGCATTCAGCATATGTACCGGACCAATCCGGATCCTGCCAATCATTAGCATTACCCAATTCGTGATCCACCGGAACTATTCTCTTCCCCATTGCATCAAGTGTCACAGGATAATCAACCATCGACATAAAAGCAAATTGATCATTTGTCAGTGGCGTATCAATCCCGATTTCCGTTCCGGTCATGAAATCAACGTGGTTAACTCCTGTAATAGTTTTTATTTCTCTCTTGGAGTAATTATTCATGCCGTCGTTTTCATAAATGATGATTTGATCTCCTACCGAAACAGGCATCACATCATCATACATAACAGTAATTGTTGCAGCTCCGACCACTCCATCCGCCCAAAGGAATGTCTGATATGATGGAATAACAGGCGGGTAATCATACTGTGAGCCTACAGCAACACCTGTTGTAGACGTAGCATTAACATAGTAAAGCTTATATGTACCCGCAGCATAAGCGCCTGCGGAAAACACAATATATTCATTGCTCGGGCTCCATGTTAATTCACTCGATGGAGTGACACCGTAATTAACAAATCCATCAGTACTGTTACTCGTGAGCCTTGTGCAATCAGACAGTGTGCCGGCTGATTGTTCGAATGTGTAAATATTGAAATCCGTGTATAAGGAACTGCCTGTGGCGGCATTCCCGTCACACGGACTTGTCTGCCTTGAAATGAAAGCCAGCTTACTTCCATCATGGCTCCACTCCGGAGCAATAACAATAGATTGAGTGGCCATATCTGGAGTTGAAATAAACACATCAGAAACTTCATTCACACCATCAAAACTCGTTGAACCCGAAGCAACGCCCGATTCTTCCGTGATAAGCACATAAGCGGATTTATCGACGCCGCCATTATGTTCAAGAGCCGGGCTTCCAAAATAAGTAGGCGTAATCTTTATCGGGGTTCTCGGACTATCAGTCGGCAGGCTGTCAGCCGTCAAAGTAACACACGCCCTGCCCTGATACAAATCACCCTTTACCGTCAACTGATCCGGATCACTAAATCCTGCCGCAGGAACTGTCACATTGTAGAATCCCTGCGTGGCGCTTACATCATTACTTGTAATATCACTGCCCGAACCCGGCGCCTGTGAAAGAGTCAACTGCACAGTTTCGCTATCCCATCTTCCCTGGTCGATCACCTGGTCACATGCATCCATAAGTTCCACGCAAACGGTCTCACTGTTGCTGTTCAGAGTGGCGGTCATTGTAGCAGTGCCCGACGTAGGATCATCAAAAACCATAATCCTTTTGTTCGCAGAATCCCATGCCCATTTCCCGGCGGCGATTGAAGCAATATCAACATAATCCAGAGTCAAAGCCCCGGCGCCTGTGTCCCTTTTAACAAAATCAGGTATATCGGAAATTTCCCAGGACGTATCCGAGCAATAATTCGTGGCACAAGCGGGAGTACATGCGCCACCCGCGCACCATGATGATATTTCAGTATCTATGGATATCAGACCATCATTGACGGCATAAACTCTCAAATAGTCAGGCCCGGTGTGAGCCTGGAACGTGCCTGCGTCTCCATCAGTTACAGACGGCGTTACAGCAACGCCCAGATCTCCGTCGATAGTTTTCTCGGATGCGTTTGTCAGGAAGCTGTCCGTTGGTATGTTATTACCAAATATTTCAATATAATGCGGACTGGTCGAACTCACGCATTCGCTCGAGTAGAGTTCCAGGCACCAGGCATTCGTTCCACTTACAGTTCCACCACAGGTATCCAGCGCCCCGGTTTGATATTCAAGCATCTGGACTACGAAATCCTCACCGCCGACATCATTCGGATCATCATATACATTCACCGGTCCGCCGTCGGCATCGTATACCTTTACGAAATTCGACGTATCAACTCCAACACTTGTTGTTGCATATAGCCCGTTCGGGTCACCATACACCATTTGAGTAACACCATCAGGATAATACATATTGAACTTTACAAACGTCGGAAACATTGAAATCAAAGGCGGCGTCATGGTCGAATATTGAATTGTAAGGTTGTTGTTCTGAACACTATAGAAAGTTGTCGTTGCGACATTGCCCGCCATATCATACAGGGAAATTGTCATGCTCGCGGCAGTAACATTTGTCGCATCAATATCGTAATCGGCAGTCCAGGCCTCAGCGGAGACATCATCCGCGGGAGTATCATCGAATGCCGGGCTGAATGTTGCTGTAGCTATTCCGGAAACCGAATCTGTAGCAGTTCCAGAAATCGTAAATGCCTGAGCGGAACCCATGCCCAGCCCATAATAAAGTTTGCTATCTGCCGGTGATATCCACATGTAGTTATTCGACTCGGTCATAGTTGCTGTTAATATTGTCGGAACGATTGTATCCTTTTTGAAATAAAACACATCAGTGGCAACTCTGTATGTTCCCGTATTATTATAGACCTTCAAAGAAACATAATTTATGCCCTGTGTGGCAGCATCAAAATCAGCAGACGATATCGCCCAGTCCGTGTCGTACAATAACGCGCCGATACCTGATAAGACTGTTGTCCATGGCAGTATTTCCGTACCGGTCCCCTCCTGCATAGACTGTCCTGACCAGAATGAATACTGAACATAATCCAGAGTACCGCAGTCAGTCTGAAAATCTACGTCATAAGTTGTGCCCGCGGCATTTCTCCATACATCATCACCGGATTGGTTGTCATTAATATAAATATCGCCTTCCCTGTAGTACCTGAAAGCAGTGTATGTACCTGTTGCGTTTGAAGGAATCGCTCTATCCCGAGTCCTTATTCTTAAATAAACCCATTCATTGCATGCAGATACAAGCTGGGTATACGTTGATGATGTCTGGAAATTAACAGGATCGGATGCCGGATCAGTACCCGCGGAAACATAATAGCCATCTATACCCGCCGATGCCGGAGACGAAGGATTGTCAGCCGGAGCAGCCCATTCAAAATATGGATTATCGTACTGATACGTTCCTCCATCAGTAAGCGGTACATTCTTTCCGTCTGTTGCCCATGCAAGAACAGAATCAGGATTGTCAGGCGGAGATATGTCATATTGATAATAGAATCCTGTCGTTGTCGACGTTGCATTTCCGACATTATCCTCAGCGGACATCCGTAGATAATAAGTATATCCTGTTGTTAGAGTCTGCGTAGCTTCATAATAAGTCGTGGTAGTAGCTATGTCCGGAGTTCCGCCGGAATCGGTTCCGAAATACAGATTAAATTCTTTGAATCCGGAATTTGCCGGAATGTCGGGCATATCCGTAGCTGCATCCCAATCAAAATACGGATCTGAATAACCATACCAGTTTGTTTCAACCAGAGATGTTGTCATTGCCGATGAATCGTAACCCAAAACCTCGGGATTGTTCGGCGCAGTAGGATCATATTTATATGAATATGCAGTTGTAGTTGTCGTTGAGTTACCGGCATTGTCCTCACTGCTCATTCTCAGGTAGTACGTATATCCTGGAGACAATGACGCAGTAGCTTCATATTTTGTTGCGGTCGTGGCGTAATCTGTTACGCCTGCAGGGTCATCACCGAAATAAATGTTGAATTGAGCGAATCCGGAATTCGCGGGATATGAAGGCAAATCCGTAGCGCCCGCCCATTCAAAGAACGGGCTGGGATAATTGTACCATTCTCCGCTTACTATGCCTGTTACCTTGCTCCACGTGTCATATCCTGAAACATCGGGATTATTCGGTGCAGTCGCATCATAGTTGAAAGTATAAACAGTCGAAGTAGTCGTAGCATTTCCGGCATTGTCTTCGGAACTCATTCTAAGATAATATGTATATCCCGACTCAAGAGTCATTGTCGAAGTGTAATTTGTAACCGTCGTTGCAAATGTTGGAGTACCGGTTGAGCTTGTTCCAAAATAAATATTAAACTGAGCAAATCCGGAATTCGCAGGGGCAAGCGGTAAATCCGTAGCGCCCGCCCATTCGAAATAAGGATTGGCATGAGTGTACCAGTTTCCTTCCGTCAATGCATTCAGATCAACTGAATTATCGTAACCGTTAACAGTTGGATTGTTGGGCGGCGTGCTGTCGTATTTATAGGTGAACAACAACTGAGGAGATTGGAACGGATCAAGTGACGGATTGATATTCCCTGTCGTGCCCTCATTGTCAATTACTCTTCCTATCAGGTAGTATGAATATCCTGAAACCAATGGAGTCGGTCCACTTGCAGCGCTGTCATAAAATGAAGGCGTACCTGTTGCGACAAAATAAGACGGATCATCTGTCGGATCAAACCCTGAATTCTGATCGAAACCGACATAATAGCCAAGCAAGCCTGAACAACCTCTTATACAATCAGGATCGACAGGATCAGCCCATGTGAAATATGGAGATGGATAGTTGTACCATGATGTTGCATCACTTATTGTAACAGCTAAAGTATTACTGTCGTATGCGCTGAAACTGGGAGGCGGGAATTCAGGAGCTTTTGGATCATACTTGTATGTAAACAGAGTGGTTGTTGCGGATATATTACCGACATTATCTTCCGTTCTTATAATTAAATAATAAGTATAACCCGACTCAAGAACAGGATCGCTTGGTACTGTTGCAGTGTAAGTTGTACCCACCTGAGATGCGGTCGGCAACTGAGTTTCGTCCGTGCCGAAATACACATAATAATTACTCACACCTGAATTTCCCGGGGCTGCCGGCAAATCAGATGCAGCAGACCATTCGAAATATGGCGTCGGATATTTATACCAGTTTCCGTCAGTATACACTGTATCGCAAACACTGGTCCTGCACGCATTTATGAGTGTTGGATTATTCGGCGCCGTATTATCATAATTAAATGTAAATAATGTTGAAGTTGTGGTTGCATTACCCGCATTGTCCTGAGTATTCATCCTTAGATAATAAGTATTACCGGACACGAGTGTTGCAGTCGAGGTCAATCCTGTTGCGGTAGTTGCATAATCGGGTGTACCCGCCGGGTCCGTGCCAAGATATAGAACATACCTGTATAGCCCTGAGTTATCCGGCAATGCAGGCAGATCAGTTGCTCCTGCCCATTCGAAATATGGATTTGTATATGAATACCATTCACTATCTGTAAGTGAAATTGCCTTTAAAGAAGTATCATATGCACTAACTGCTGGATTATCAGGAGGAGTATTGTCAAATTTATAAATGAATGTTGTGCTTGCCGGCGCGGTAAAATTATACACATTATCATAGCCTGCCATCCTCAAGTAGTAGCTGTACCCCGAAGTAAGTGTTGCAGTGGATGTAAATGAAGTTGCGCTTGTGGCTATAGTCGGAACCTCACCGGCATTGGTAGTGAAAGAATATTTAAATTCAGCCATTCCCGCATTGTCCACAAAAGCTACACCTGAAGGAAGATCCGATGTTGCCGCCCACTCGAAATATGGATTTGTGTAGTTGTACCATGTACCGCTTGCTATTGAAATAACCGCTGCACCGGTATCATAGCCTGAAACCGCCGGCGCATCCGGATCCTCGTTATCTTTATCGAAATCCACCCTTACTCTCATCGTATTCGAACAAGTGTCGTAAACTGTGAAATAGAGCGATTCGCTCGCATCGCCGGCACTTATGTTATCATACGATACCGTCAAAGCGGCTGGTGAAACGGGAGTCGCAAGATAGTCCCATCTTGCAGTCAATCCAAACCCCGCATCACCTTCCAGCGCTCCTATAGCATTGTTGTCTGTAGCGCCGATTTCTATAGTTGTGATCTGCCCATCGCCCTCGCCCGCCAGATTATTAAACCAGACTTTACAATCCGCAGACAACCCGGTCGTATCCTCCTGTTGCGGATCAGCATTACATAGCGCTCCGTCGTCACTTGATCCATAGAAATAAGCTTCGCTATTTGAATAAACTGCTACTGAACTTATCGCAGGCAGTTCATTGTCTATAATAACCGGTGGATCAGTATATTGAGCAGGTAGCACGGAAATGTTTCCATTCTTATCCTTCAACTGGACATAAACAGTTTTAAGTGCCGAATCACCACATCCCGCATCGGGATCACCTGTGTTTGATATCCATCCTGATGTGCATGTTGTGCCATCCCAATCAAGACAGGTCAGACCATTTATTACATCGAATCCACAACCAATGTCTCTTGCATCTCCATTGCAGTTGCAGCATAGGTCCAACTCAACCTGTGCCGGCTGAACAGTAACCCATGGTGCGGTATCCAATTCATCTTCGCTGCATGCGAATCTCATCCCGGCAATACCGCTGCAATCGTCCTCTCCTTCAATCACGTTCAATTCCGGTGTTCCTGATGTTATGCAACTTCCCGTCACACCAAAAGATATTGCAGAAGAAACCGGTGGCGAAGTGTCTTTGCTTATATCGCCCGGGAACCTTATTATTGCCGACTCGAAAGTTGTAAATCCCGCAGCAGAGGTCGTCGGTTCTATCAAAACCCTTCTGGGAGGACATGAGTTCTCCGTGTATGTTATCGAAGCATCGCCATAACTCAAATCTCCTGTTACCGCCGGGTTTCCGAGCACACTGGGATTGTTCAAATCGGTAGCCGTGACTTTTGTATCAGAAGGATCCGGCTGTGTAGTATCCGCCGTACAGGTTATCTGAGTCGATGCCTCAAAAGTGGAATTGCTCGGTTCCGACGCGATATTGCCGTAAGAATCGATCGCGCGCACGATAATACTCTTGGAAATACTTGTTGTATTCGATATGAAAGCATTCTGCGCGATTGTATATGTGCCGGTAGCAGGCGACGTGAATGTTACTGTCCCCTGTATGGGAGAAGTTGCATAAGAGGGATTAACTGAATCAATCGTTAAAAACGGACTTATGATTTCCGAATCATCGTCCTGAATCGAAAGGGTGTCGCCGGACTGAAATATCGAAACATCTTCCACAGTAACCGTCAAACAGTTTACCCCTGCTCCGCTTCCACTATCACAATCAATTGTCAATGATGCAGTAGATGCATGTGGATATATTTCCAGCGTATTACCGACGATGTTCACTTTAGACGTACCCGCCGAATTGGAAATATTATCCTGATCAAGTAAAGCGGTAGTACCGGTTGAATATGCTAACCCGTTGATCGGTATCTCCGCATCTAATATCCTTCCGTCTGTAATCACCGTGTCCAGATCATACGTGATAAAGATATGATCTATTTCACCTGATGACAGTGTATGACCAATACCCGAGAAAGTGATCGTATTACTTGTATAGTTACCTGATGAAAGCAACGTATCACCTGATCCAAGCGTCGGGTAGCAAACATCGCATATCTCATCATCATCAGCGTCATACCAGACTTTTATCGATTCCAGCTCTTCATCAGTTAAAGTCTCAAGCGTCGATCTGTTAACACGTACTGAATCTATAGATATACTTTCAGCAAGTCCGTTAATTACCTGTAGATCGATAATCGGCACAGCAACCTGTCCGGCAGGCGGTTCCAGTCCCGTAATATCCTGCGCATTAATACAAACATTGTTACCAAATGTCGTTACCGCGCCGCCGATAGGTTTATATGTTAAAGACGTGGTTAGATTGATCGTCACATTTTCCGGCGGCGAAGCTTCAACGTCTGTGATAGTAACAGTCCCGATACCATTGCTCAAATTCCCTTCCACCTGGTCGGCGTCCCCCGGCGGATTACTCGGCGAGAATGTCGCGCCGATAAGTGAAGAACCCACAAAATCAGTGGAGTCATTATCCTTTTCTTCCGTCAATGTAACGGTGAGGTTTGCGTCAGCAAATGTAACAGGATTACCATAAGAGCCATTGTCCCTGTTCCTGTAAATATCAAAAGCCTTGAAAGTTATCTGACGATTACCCTGAATACACGACTGCGAGGATGGCGGATCAGCCTCTATCATAACCGCAACTATATCAATTTTCGAGCTTCCGGACGATCCTACGTCCGCATTCGGAATCGGGTCCAGTGCCGCCGGATTAGCGGCGAACTTGATACCATTTGCCGCAATCGCAGCATCAATTGTTACTCCATCCGCGAAATTACCGTCGATATCGAGTGATTTTCCAATATTATAGGTCAGGAAAAATCTCTGGCTGCAACCATCACATCCTGTCGGAGCGGTTCCTACCGCTTCACTTATTCCTGTAATCGTTGCTACACCGCCCGAGAAACTTGCCGTCCCGACAAGCACGTCGCATCCCGTACCGTCTCCGCCGCAGATTGACTTATTATATATGAACGCTTCATCAACAGCCTGATCTATTGTGGCCGATATTGAACTGTCCAGTGTTATCACGTTCGGGCTGGAAGTCGTATCTACCGCTACAACGGTAATTACCGCCGGTTCTGAATCGGACGTACATGCGGAATCATAACACAACGCGACTTCATCGTTTATCGAATACTGCGATGCGTCATTAACTTTTATTACGGAACAATTATCACAATCATCAGACAGGAATTGCTTGGCCGGCTTATCAGTACCGCTGTTAACATACGGTTCGAAAGTATTTGAATCATTATCATCTCTCCACAACTGTACATCCGCAACATAAGTATCGGTACTGTTAAGACTTGTAAAACTTATTTCATTTATTACCTGCCCTGAATTACCGGTTGATGCGCCATCGTATACAATGAAATTCAATACCGGGACAAGAGTGCTTCCAGCTCCGACATACCTCACCGGCACTGGATCAGTCAAAACATAAGCTTCTGCTATCTTTATCGACAATTGACAATCCGGCGGAACCAGCCCCACTCCGTCTGAATCAGTATTAATGCAGAATTTATCAGTGTCTGTATAGTCATTACTATCTATTGCTTTAGGTTTGTAAAGACCGTCTTTTGACACGTCGCACTCACTGGCGCCGAGCATTGTAGTTGTATTCGTGTCAATTGCAAAATAATTTCCCGCATCAGTCGGCGCTACAGTTGTCCCGCCTGACTGAACAACTGTATAAACAAGCGCTGCCGTAGCCTGGCTTGTCATACATGCCTGATGCACGCATGTCCCTCCTACAATTGACGGCTGCGTCAATACGAACTCTGTTGAATAATCTACCGAATCCGAGAACCTGACAAATGAAAGATCGGTTGACGAAGTGTCTACATAAGCTATCGAGCTTGGAGAAGTAGACTTGTTCTTAACTTCAAGATATACCTTGAATGAAGTTCCATAATAAAGCTCCGGGTTATCGGTCCCCGTACCGGCCTCGGTATTTGGGCACAGGGGAACATCGTTCGTATCACGAACGTACATTTTTACAACTTCAAGCTCTGAAGAATTCAAAATATCCGCATCCAGCGAATCAAGCGGGAATACTTCAATTATTCCAGATTCATAACCTGTTGATATTAATGAATGTTCAACATAGCTGTCCGTTGTATAGCTCCCGGTGAAAGCCGGCAACACATCAATATAATTTGAGGCTTCGCCAGAAATGACACTCCATTCACCACTGCTTCCGTCAGTTGTTATGAATACACGTTCGTTCTGAATCAAGTCATTTAGAATTGAATTGTTGATAAACACCTGACTGCAGGAAGTACAATTGTTCGTAAGCTGTTTCCTCGAATTGGGGTAGACTTTTGATGCATTTATAAGGCTTGTCTTCATGGCATAAGCTGTCGTATTTGGATCTATATCTAAAAGCAAGTCAAGAGATTTTGAAGTAGAGCCGGAAAGTGAAAGATACGTTGAGAAGTCAAGCGTAACTGTCGAGCCCGATGATTCTAATGAGGAATCAGCTTTATTCACATAGTAAAATGCCGGGTTCGAACCTGTTTGCCTTAAAGCGACTCTATCCATCAGACCTTTAGGATTAGTCGTAAGAGTTGTGGGATCACAATTATCAACACCACATTCATAAAAAGAAAATATGAGTCTGGATATTTTCGCGGAGGCTCCCTGCCTTAATAAATACATGTTTTTGTTTTTGTAATAGGGGCCTACAGGCATTGCAAACGTTATCGCGTTCGCTCCGCTGTCTATTCCTCCCGGCGCAATTGTAACTGACGTTGAACCATCATCATCTCCAATTATCACACTTTGGCCTTCAAGACCCGAAAAAACGGAAACATCATCCACAAAAACAGTACTGCAATTAGGACTGCAATCCGTCCCGGAACCGGTACTTGTTATCAATTGATCAAAAAGTTTAAAAACCAGCACAACAGGCTTGGTAGATGTTTGCCCCTTTGACAGGGTCTGCCCTATAGCCCATGTGTTTTTCTTTATCACCAAAATTCCGTTTGCAATAGGAGGAGCTTTAAATTGCGTTGCCTGCCCTGATGACATTTCAGCTCCTGCTGTTGAATAGTCTGGATAAAAAGTATCTGTAACCGTTCCTGACCTTGGCGCGACTTCAAGACTTGTTCCAGTGATCTGGTCCTTTGAAATGACATGATTCTCCGCGTTTCCAATCGCATACGAATCACCCACGATCGCGCCGTCGGATAACATGTCACCCGACCTTATCTTGAGAGTTGTCGGTGTATTGGATTGAATAATATAAGTTTTAAGAGGTACGGTAATATCCGGTGTCAAATGATACGAAACCCATTGGTTGGTCGTCCATACCGCAGATGAATCCGTTAATACCGTGCTCGCCAGCGCAGTTATGGTTCCCGTCTCGATATCCGCATCTCCATCCAGCAGAAACTCAAGAGTACTCCCGGGAGGATACAGTGTGGAAACCTCCTTGAAATCCATATAAATATCCAACGATTTTACCGAGCTTTCGCCAATAACCAGCGGGTTTGAACCCGCATCCGCCAGTGTCAGAGATAGATAATTTTCAGCTCCGGTGATTCCCGTGATATTCGTGGTGTTTAAATATTCGGTCGCCCCGCTTTTCGCAACTATTCTCGAAATAGTTTCCGCCGGCGTCTGGGATCCTGACGCGATAAATTTCAGCTTGATCATCGAAACCTGATCGGATTTCCCTGAACCGACTGTATTTGTATTCTCGAAATTCAACGTCATGACTTTCTGATTGGTTGTAAAGTCATAAATCGTTCCAGGCAGGGAATCCACATGCGAAACCCTTAGCGGATATCCCTTAACATTAATCGACAATGTTTTTCCGGTTTCGGGAGGAACAGTATTAAGAGCGGAAGCATCTCCGTTCTTTGCCTTTACCGTGAAATTATTCCCGCCGAGATTTGCCTGCGATGAAACCTCAATACCGCCATCTATATAACCATAAGTTACATCTATGGATTCCCCGGCGTTCATCGTGTCAATCTGAACTTTTATCGTCTGACCACTTATACTGAACTCATCCGCCGCGCACAACTGAGTATCCCCGGTCGAACTTACTCTTGTCCATCCCGCAGTATTCGATGTTTCAGTTGGAGAGTACCATCCTGTCGGAAGCGTTATAGTTATATAGCAATTTGCATCTGTCGATGGAGTTGTACCACAATCGCAATCCCCGGCATTTGCCGGATAATCGTATCCGGAAGATGCTGTATAAGATATAACCCATTCACCTGTTGTGTTTATGCCCACATCGGCATCCGGAGTGATTCCGGCAACACCCGGGCTTCCCAGACCGCGCGTGACTTTCACCCTTTCCGACACATAGGGGCTGCTGTTGCCCGCGATGTCATACCCGACTGCTGATATATAGTATGTGGTAAGGTCAACAAGTCCAACGTTATTTGCCGAGTATACTCCAGTAGATAAAACATTCTGTGATGAGGTCATGTTTACTTTAATCGAAGAATCTTCTTCATAGAACAGATGCAAAACTGCAAGATTGGAATATGTCCCGAGATCCAGAAGAATTCTGTCACACGTAGTACAAGGCTCAATTCCCTGGTCATATCTTGGATCGTTGCTATCAATATCGTAGTAATTTCCAATTATCGGTTCGCCGGAATTGTAAACGCCATTAGCCGTGAGATCGATCCATCCCTCTTTTGTGGTCATCGGTATCAGCGAATCGCCGTCTGAGCAGGAACCATATATCAACGTATCTGTTCCCGCGTTATAAACATTATTGAGAGATGAAGCGTCCTCACGGACAACACATGTGAAATCCGTTGTTACAACCGTGACCGACGAACCGTTCGCATCATCATAAGAGCCTGATACGACAACACTGTTCTGAGTTGTAAACGTCCCGTCCGACGGTGTTGTTATCGTAGGTTCAGTTGGATCGGTTGTATCGATTACAAACTGGAATCCCGTAGAAGTGTTAATATTCCATGGATTCGGGCTCTCAATAGTTCCTGCCGCATCCTTTCCGTTTGCGACCTGGACCTGCGCCACGCCATCGCACGAACCGCCACAACAATCCGTGCTTCCCGAAGGTATGTTCACCCATCCCTTCCATTCATTTGTTACATAATATCCGTCATAAACATTCGTGTTCGGCCCCCCATCCGAATGCTTAACATTGGAATTCCACGAATTTATTGTATTTACTGTAAGACCTGCCAGGTCTATCGGAATACCATTTGGTGTAGTCTGCGAGGCGAATAAAACATTGTCCGAAGTGATACTGAATGGCGACCCGTCATTATCAGCTACCAGAGCCTCGCCAATTAAGTAATCCCAGTTGCTAGCCGTGCCTCCTGTATAATCAATAAACCCTTCCAGCGGCCCTGTATCAAGAAAAACAGACAGTAAAGCGCCTTCCGCCGGTGTCAGGCCGATATATACAGTGTCGTTTGCAGCGTTGTATATTCCATCACCGTTCGCGTCCAGAATCACAGCCTCGTCAAAAACAGGCAACTGGCAGTTATTCTGCGTAATTACCTCCACCGACGGGGTTTGATATGGAAGCATCGATTTATTATAGCTAACAACCACTTCCAGCTGTCCTGCCGGAACCGGGGATACGGGTGAAACATTTACAGCCGACACATCTGGCGCAGCCGTAGCATCGCCTATAGTTATCTGGTCTATTTTTGTCGACAGATAAGTTATATCAAATTTCTGGACTCTGTTATTTCCATAATCGGCAACCCATATATAGTTGCCTTCTTCCGCTACGGATATACCCCATGCGCTGTTGAACTCTCCGTCGCCAAGCCCCGGAGGAGTACAGGTAGCAAGCGATGGATCACAGTTACCCCTGAAATGATACTGCCATTCAATAATATGGTTGACCCCGCTGCCGTCCGTCTGATCATATTCAATGTAGTTTGCCAGACGATGAACAGTCATACTTCTCGTTGGCGGCGACGCTGTATAATCGCCTCTGTCCGTCACATACAAATTCCCGTAACCGTCAACCGTTATCCCGCCACCGGACATTATTCCCGTGCTTGCATTAGTAAGAGTCGCTACCTGTGTTCCCGTATTCGTATATTTTTCAATGGTTCCATTTTCATAAACGATATAAAGATATCCCTGCGCATCAGATGTAATGTAACGTGCGTCCGCGCTTGTGCTCGCAACATTTGCTCTGACTCCTGCCGGTGTATATGAATAAATCTTCGAGTTCTGGTCATGTATCATGAATACTCTTGCCGATGCCCCTGCAACACCGGGCTCGACCGTCAGGCCTCTCGGGCCCTCTCGGATATTTCCCGGTGCCGGCGCGTCAGGCCAGACACCATCGTTTGTCCAGCTTCCATCACAGGCTTCCTTATCCGTAAATATAAACTGGTCAATTGAATCATCATTTACGTCAGACGCATACAGGTAATATCCATCATCACTTACCGCGAGCCCGTATAGAAGCTCGAACTTACCTGCGCCGCTTCCATACCCTCCTATTGAACATAATAAATTACCATCAGCATCAAACTTCTTGATTATCCCTGATGTCGAAAGCGCAACGTATACATTCCCTTCATCGTCAAGATCTATACTTGTCGGCTGAGGCGTTGAATACTCATCAAAAATGTGACCGGAATATGTCATTGTTCCGGACGATAAACTCAGTTTCTTAATCCTGCTGTTCGCAGATTCCGATACAAATGCATAAGTCCCGGCGGAATTCACACCGATACCATGCGGAACACTCAACTCATCCGTACCGTCACCCGGAGCGCCCCATGTTCCAAACTCACTCACATAGGTTTTATCCTTCTCATAACTCCTTACAGTGTTGGCATTGGCTCCGCAATCAAGATCTTCTCCATCGTATAAATATTCATTGGAATCACACCCGCAGGATACATAAAAATACGTGCTGTCAACTCCTATACCTAACGGATTACATTCCGCAGGCAACGCCATCATTGATGGCACCCATTTACTTCCGCTTTTTACCAGCCATACCGATGATCCCGAGGAATCGTACCTGTAAACGCCTGCCGCATCGTTCGTTTTGTTGTATGCCTGGATCTGACCGACAACGATATATATATCATCTCCGCCTGCCGTATCCACCTGGACATCCCTCGGCGGATAATCCACCGTTATCTCTAAATCAAGTGAGCTCGCACCACCGGCAGCCAGGAATTTTTTGACCTTGCTGTCACCTGCATCCGCCACATAAATATTGCCGCTTGAATCAAGCGACATGCCTTCCGCCTGCACGATCAAAGTACTCTCGTTGCACGGAGCTGCGTTCCATGGAATGTAACATTCATCAACCAGCGTCCCGCCGGAATCATATTTCTGGATTCTGCTTTCATCATTGCTCACGTCATATTCCGAAAGATATATGTCGCCTGATGAATTTACCGCCACACCCTGTAATCTGTTATTGGAATCAGCCATTGTCACATCAAATCCCGAAAGCAACAAAGTGCCGTCCGCGCTGTACCTGAGAATCTTTTTCGTCGAATCATTCACCACATAAACCGTATTGTCGGCGCTTATGTATATATCCGACGGTTTTCCCATCAGGAATAAAGTGGGAACCTTCGTAGAAAATGAATTTTGTATTCCCTGGTATAATTTCGAAGTGTAAGTCCCGTATGCCAACAATGATCCACGTTGATTTGCAGTAACATCCCACTGCCCTCTGCCATCAAAGTCAGGCGGGAGATTTGTATTGGGTCTTACCGGCCAGGAATTAAGATAATCTGCCCATAATCTGCGCACATGATTACCGGACGAATCAAATATATCTAAAGTCAAATCCCAGTAGTCCGAGTAATAGCCTCCACGATCAGGAAATGCCGTACTCCCGCTATCCGGGGTCGCCTGCACATAAGAAGTTTGTCCTGCAACCTGGTTATCGAACGGATCGGGCGAATTGCTGACCGTCGTTATTGCGGCTTTTATAGGAAAGGATAATAATAGCAATAAACCCAGTACCGCTATTGAAAACAATATAACCCTTGGCAAGCTGGTTTTCCTTTGCTTTTCCTTTTTAATCATTTTGCACCCACTGTTGTAAGTAAAGTATTTTTCTTTGATCCCACCAGGACAAAAGAACATGAATATCAGGAATTAATCCTGAATTCACCCAAGATTCATCCTGTTTGAAAATCTCTTTTTATTTATGACCATTAATATATGCTCTAAAAAAATATCTTCATCGAACGGTTTTGTTAAATAACCATCAATGCCTGCTCTTCTTGAGGCCTTTTCTGCTTTCATTGAATTATCTCCGGAAATCAGCAATACCGGCATTTCCTTATTAATCTTGTTAATTAATTTTGCCGCTTCTATTCCATTTAATTCATCCATATGAAAGTCAAGAACCACGCAATGATATTCAAAGTTTCCTGCAAGCAATTCCATTACCGCCTGATTGCCGCTTTCTACAATTTTGAAATCCGTTCCCGCCCTTTTCAGAATGTTGCCAATTACATTTCTGTACAGGGCATCATCATCTGCAACTAATATTCTCTTTCCCCTAATTTCTCGATCTGACACATCAAAACCATGGGTTTTAGCTTTTATTTCTGAAATTGTTTTTTCCAGTTCGCTTCTGAAACTTTTCACCGTTACACAGATCATTCCATTCTGGAAAAACACCCTTTCCGCTTCCTTGCGTTGTCGGTCATCGGAACATAATATAAACATTCCCCGATTTCCTTGAGCCGATATTTTGTTAACCGATGATGGATTTTTTACAGCCAATGCATATCCAACCAAAAAAACAGTTGAATTACCTATCCTGCCTTTTTCAATTATTTGATGAATATCTTTAAAAAGTATAACAGAGTCAACCTGAGACATCCCTAAAGATAGTGACGAGATTAACTCTCTTGTATAATCATTTGATTCTACAATAGCCAGTATTATTTTTTGATTATACATAATCAATCATTAATCCTTTTATCTATTATATACAAAATGTGACAAATTGGGTCATTTATTAATATTTTTCGCGCTTATATTATGGCTTATATGTTGTTATGAAACGTGTCACCAAATTAATATATTTCACACTTTATAACTTGTCTGTTGTTATTTCTCGGCATTTATTCATTAGTTTATACAATTTTTGTTTGATCACGCCCATCGACGGGAAACATATTATTAACGAAAGGAGTGAAGACAAATGAAAACCATACCAAAAACAGCTATTACTAAAATATCGATATCTATTATGGCTTTATTGTCGTTATTGTCTGCTTCGGGCTGCGGTGGTGGCGGTAATTCAGTGTCATTATCTCCTTCCGATATTTCATCAAACGAAGTTTACAGAATGGATGTTTCGGTCGATTCACAATACTATGATCAGTACGCAGCTCTCACAGAGCTTGAAACGACTTTGAACGAACTTGATGACTCAGCTTTTAAAGATTATGAGTCAATAATCGACAGTAATTCGGATCATAGAGATCAACTGTATAGAATTATTGATCAGATTGAACAGAGCATCTATGAGGAAAACTTCAGCGATGCGTCGCAGATAATCGAGAAGAAACTTATTCCCAGAATTGATGGTTGCGATGGAGGAAAGCAGGAAAATGATCTCGTTATGGGATGTGGCTATGAAAACAGGCTCTACAATCTTGCTGTCGAACTTCTCGAAAACACTTCTTCCCTTGACGACAACACTAAAAAATTCAACAACAAAAGAACTGCCTCGGCATTATCAGATTCTTATATCCAGGATTTACTCGATACTATTGACAATTTAAGACAGGAAATCGAAAGTTACCCGGATGATGCTTTCCGAAATCCCGTTTTGAGCTCCAGAGCAATTCTGCTCGACATTGTTCTTCAGGCAAAAACAGAAATTGAAGAATCTGACATCGATTCCGCCAAAACCATAATTCAGGATCAGCTTTACCCACTCATTGACGGTGGAGCAGGAGGCGATACTACGGACGATCTTATCAGTGAAACGTTTTATTCACTTCCTGAATATATGGTTATCACAGGAAACGTTGAGAAAATATTGATCGAAACCATACTCACGGAAATCCATATTGATCCCACATCACTTACAATCGGACTTGGCGACAGCGCATCAGTGAATGCAATTTGTATTTACAATTACAGTGAAGAAATTGATTGTTCATCAAATGTGAACTGGGCGGTAACAAATCCGGAAGTAATCCTTATTGATAATTCCGGCAACATCACAGCTATTAATACCGGGGCAGCTGTCGTATCTGCTGAATTAGATGGAATCATCAGTAATTCTGCCAACATTGTTGTAAATCTTTCCGCAGGATTCTTCGACGATTTCGATGACGGTAGTATTAATCCCGAACTCTGGAGCGACGTCTTCAAAGGTGCAAGCATATTAACAGAAGAAAACGGTACACTCAGAATACAGGCCGACTCTTACTCGTTCGGAGAGTTGGTTCCGATTCACTACTTCAAAATAGGCTCAGGAGAAAAAGTAGAAATATCCGTAGAGATGGATCCTGAATACTCCAGCGGCAATTACTTCGTACAGGGTTTCGGAATATTCAATCCGAGAACAACTGGAATAGCAGCCGGCGTATCAGCGGGAACAAATCTTTCCGCGCCTACCATTTACATGTCATCTCCGAGAGGATACACCTCGGCACAGGTTGCTTCGGGTAAAGGCGAATACAGAATTACTTATCAGAACAAAGAAGCTACACTGTACTTCAACGGTACATTCATAGGAAGCATCGAAGCTGATCTTGAAGATGAAGTCCTGTCGCTCTTCATGTACGGTTCGGCCGGAAGCTCATCCTACATTGATATCAAATTCGACAACTTCGCTACCAATCTTGAATTCCCCGGCGACTACTTCATTTCTCTCGAAAATAATACAAATCCTTTTGGAGTTGACGGCTCCGGTTATATCGAGCCGGGCGACTCATACACATTCAAATTCCATGGCGACCCGCACCAGAACGGTATCTACGGAAAAATTCTCGATGCAGATACCTTCGAGCTTATTGAAGGGCCCTTCTACATGGCACAGTCGAGCATTCCCGGCACATACACATATGAAGGCATAATGCCTTCAAGTTCTGCATCGAATATAGTGTTCGTCGGTTCGAACGATGAATTTTATGAAACTGTAATTTATTCGAGAATTATTTCCTGCAAGAGAAGTACTCTCAGAACTTACGTCAATTCAGATGCAGATAATTTTGTTCCGGAGTCCTTCCCTGAATTCCTGCTTCCAATCGAGATGCGAGACTGATCTATAAAAAACAAATCAAACAAAAAGCCCTCGCAAGAGGGCTTTTTTATTTTAACCATGCTTTATGTATAAATGATTGTCATGTATCAACTTACAAACAAACTTTTTGAAGCGAACTGAGGATCGCTTGTCATGCGAACTCCGAGCCTTCTTAATCCTGACTGGTCTCCGGGAGTAGGTATATGCGTCATATGCACATCACAACCGCGCAAGTATTTCAACTGTTCCATAGCGCATTGCGCAGCCGGATTCGAAGTTGCGGATATTGAAAGCGCTATCAGCGTCTCATCGAGGCTCAGACTCACAGACTTTTGGCTCACGATTTCTCTTTTCAGCTCTGATATCGATTCAATAATATTCGGCGGCAATAAATGAAGCTTATCCGGTATATCAGCCATGATCTTTATCGCATTCATTATAAGACTGGATGCCGAATGCATTAAGGGTGAGTTCTTCCCGGTTACAATTCGGCCGTCAGGCAATTCAATAGCCGCTCCGCAATAAAAACCATTATCACCTTTTCCTTCGGATTTTTCCGCTTCGAATGCCGCTTCGCGTGTCGGTGCGACAACCGTTCTGTCCTCTGGCGATGAACCAACTTCTTTCATTAAAAGCTCCGCCCTTTCAACAGTCGATTTTGTCGCATATCCAATTGCATATTCACATTTATACTGGAAATACCTTCTGATAATCTCCTGCTTTGCCGCCTCTCTCACCACTTCATCATCCACAATCCCGAATCCTGCACGGTTTACTCCCATTTCCGTTGGTGAAGCATAGCAGGAACCACCTTCCATCACCCTGTCAAGGATCCTTTTAAGAACAGGAAACGCCTGGATATCCCTGTTATAATTCACCGCTTTTTCGTTATAAGCTTCTAGATGAAATGGATCAATCAGGTTAACATCATTCAAATCAGCTGTAGCTGCTTCATAAGCTACATTGACCGGGTGTTTGAGAGGAATACTCCATATCGGAAATGTTTCAAATTTCGCATATCCGGCATGAATCCCTCTTTTATGTTCATGATAAATCTGGCTCAGGCATGTTGCCAGCTTACCGCTGTTCGGCCCCGGGCCTGTTACAACAACAAGCGGCTTGTTCGTTTCAATATATGGATTCGCTCCGTATCCCTCTTCACTCGCTATCAAATCAACATTTGTAGGATAACCTTTCGTAAATCCGTGCGTATAAACATTAACCCCTCGCCTCTCCAGTTTCTTCTTGAACTGTGAAGCTGAAGGCTGGCCCTCATATCTTGTAATCACTACCGCTGATATCTCAAGGCCCCAGTCCCTTACATCATCTATAAGCTTCATGGCATCTGAATCGTATGTTATGCCGAAATCCGCCCTCATTTTCTTTCTCTCTATGTCACCAGCGTATATGCACAGTATCATAGAGGCCTTTTCTTTCAGGCCTTTCAATAAGCGCATTTTTACATTGGGATCGAATCCGGGCAAAACTCTTGCCGCATGGTAGTCGTAAAGAATCTTCCCACCGAATTCCAGATAAAGCTTATTGCCGAATCTTTCTATTCTCTTGAGTATTTCTTCGCTCTGTTCAGATAAATATTTCCCATTATCAAAGCCAACGTTATACATTGCGGTGTACTCTCCCCTTCAGAAGATTTATGAATAATATTACGGGATACTCAAAACTTCAACATGATTTTTATTATGATAGCTTCAACACAATCAATGCACAGGAAAATTCCTTACAAAAACAATACTTCATGTTAATCTATGATTTCCCCTGTTAAAGCCATGGTAATCTATGCACCTGTCCCTGATATCTGTTCTTGTTGTGTTTTTAAATCCACGGCTGCACTTTTAATCAACTTCTTGATTCCGAAAATACACCCCGGAGTTTCCTGCCATCGGGTTTGACTCTTATACAAAAACGTACGAAGCAACTATTTCAGTTTCCATTTGATCTGAAATTCAATCTCTTCTTCATTGCCCTCACGTTCGTGCTCAATATTTACAATTGCTCTTTTCGGGACGTAAATCCTTTCCCCGGCTATCTGGATTCTGAAATTCCGTCCCTCCTCCAGTGCCTCGGCAAGCCGCCTGAGCTTCGATATCGTCTGCCTGTTCGTATACTCTTTTTCGATATCCCTTTCATGCTTTTTCATAGTGACATTCCTCCTTCCGACAATTTAATATTACATGACTATTATTCGGTTTCATTCAGTGCTAACCCTGAATATGAACTCTCAATATAGATTTATTTTGCTCTACTTAGTAACTAACATCATTCAATATGCAATTGTTGTCATGCTAAACTGAATCATAATTCAATTTATCTTATCACTTTTCGTGAAAACTTTATATTCTTTCATTCTTCAAGGATGCTCCCACATAATGCGTTGTGAACTTTTCATTATGTTCATTTTCTTGTTCAGTACGTAAACAACAAAGAATTGTTCAGGTAATTCATATAATCAATGCAATGGATCTACAGTGATAATTAAATTCATTGATTAAGTTTTATCCGTGTGATATATAATACTCATTATTTGTGGAGGTAAAGATAATGAAAAAATTCATCACGGTCATGCCGGCCATATTGTTGATTCTGTTTGCAACAGTCACAACGCATGCAACACAGATCAAAGACCTGAACGTAGATGTCCGCGGTCTGGCTCAGTTCGCGTACAGCTGGGATCAGGAAGATGGAGACGATCAGCTCGACGTAACAAGACTCAGAGTTAATTTCACAACACATGCAACAAAATATATATCTATGTATGCCGACATCGAAGCGACAAACAACATCTCCGGCTCGGGCGCAGCAGGCGGCAGGAACTCCATAACAGAAGGTTCCGCCGACAGCAGGATCGTTGATATTTATGCTGATTTTTATTACTGGAAAAAAGTCACGATGCGTGTCGGCCAGTTCCCGCTGCCCAACAGTTATGAGCTCAACACTCCCGAGTATGAACTGGAGACAATTCAGTACAGCATGGGAATCGGCGATTTTTCCCGTCGCGACAGGGGATTCATCTTTTTCGGCGATCCGACAAAAGAATTCAGCTGGGCAGCATGGATGGTTAACGGATCGGGAGGAATAACAGGCGCGGACAGCGATTCCGACGACAGAAGCGACTTCGGCCTTCAGCTCGATTATTTTCCGGCGGAAGTGTTCTCGATTAAATTATGGGGTTCATGGGGCGAGGTTGCGGCAGACACATCATCCCAGGACAGCGATACAGATGCCTACGGATTCGGCCTCGATTATGTCATGAACAACTTCCACCTCTTCGGTGAATTCAATGACGAGGACACAAATACAGGAGGAATGAAACGGGCTGATACTCAGGAATGGTACATTCATGCCTCGCATTTTATCCCTCAAACCCCGCTGCAGTTCGTTGTCAGGTATGACGAATACACACAGGATGTTTTGGGAGTTAATGCAATCGATGAAAAAATCACAACTGTTGGAATCAACTGGGATTTCGAAAGCAATTCAAGATTGCAGGTTATGAGAGATTTCGTCAACGGGCCGGATAACGACAAGCTCGATATACAGTTATCCATAAGATTCTGATACCATATTTCTGCTAATAAAAAAGCCGCAGGTTCCTGCGGCTTTTGTTTTTTAAATCCTGTTTATTTTTATGTAACTAACGAATTAAAAATCAACCTGCGTGCTCATCCGTGGATTGCACATCTTTCTTTTCTTCCGCTGCCGGAGCAGACTGTTTGGGAACCGAAGGTTTTGCCGGTTCGTCGTCAGTCTTTCCCGAAAGGCCTTTTTTAAATTCAGTAACAGCGCCACCTATTGATTTCCCGATCTCAGGCAATTTCTTTGGTCCGAAGATCAGTAAAGCTACAACAAGTATTACTACAATTTCCCCTGCTCCGGGTGTCCACATTTTTCAATTTCTCCGAACAATATTTAAATCAACAGAATTATATTAGCATTTCACGCTATTTGCAATTCCCCTGATCTTATGATCTCTTATTCCTGTTCCGCGTGATATGAACTCCTGACATTGGGCGCCGCTTTCACCCATTTGAACCCAATGGAATAAGCTTCGTTCTCCCACTGCCTGAATTCCTCGGGCGTTACAAATCTATCCACCGGAGCAAGAAACGAGGCAGGTTGAAGATACTGTCCCATCGTCACCCTGTCGACACCGGCTTCATACAATGCCTTCAGAGTTTCAAGCACCTGCTCATCCGTTTCGCCGAGGCCAAGCATGATGCCCGATTTCGTTATCATAGAAGGCTCTTCATTCTTCACAAGTTCGAGAACCTTCAACGTCCTGTTGAAATCGCCCTGCGGCCTCAGTTCCGGGAAAAGAGCCTCCACCGTTTCCACGTTATGCCCGAAAACATAAGGCTTCTCGTCTACAACCTTCATCACGGAATCACGAATACCCATGAAATCGGGCACCAGGACTTCGATTCGGGAGCCATCAATCATTTCTCTTACAGCTTTTATCGTTTTTGAAAAATGGGCGGCTCCGCCGTCTGGAAGATCATCCCTTGTAACCGAGGTAATAACAACATATTTCAATCCCATATCGCGTGCAGCCAGGGCGACTGATCCGGGTTCTTTATCATCCAGTGCCGAAGGCGCATCAGTACCGACATTGCAATACCTGCATGCCCTTGTGCAGGCCGGCCCCATGAGCAGGAAAGTTGCAGTACCGCAACTCCAGCACTCGGCCCGGTTCGGGCATCTTGCCTCTTCGCATATTGTTCTCAGATTGTTTTTTCTTAGCCTTGCGCCGGTTCCTGCAAATCTTTTGTCCGATGGAAGCTTTATCTTAAACCATTCCGGCAGCCTTTTTCTCTCATTTGAACTCTCAGCGCTCATCTTATCTTCCTTGCAGCCAGATCGGCGGCTTTTGTGAGAGCATCATACGTTTGAGAAACAGGAGGACAATATGCCAGCTCTATTTCACCGAGCTGATCAACCGTATGCCCCGAATATATCGATGCGGAAACCACATTTATCCTCCACGCCGCGCCACTGAACCCGACGGCCTGCGCCCCCAGAACCTTTCTCGACACCTTATCCACTATCACTTTGAGATTTATTTCTTTTCCGTTAGGATACCAGTCGGGCCGTGACGAGTCTTTTATCTTTCCAAAAACAGGTTCATAACCGGCCTTCTTCGCCGCCTCCATATTCATTCCTACCGATGCAACTTCCATTTCGCCGACCTTCGAAACGAAAGCCCCGATGATACCCGGAAATGCAATGTCGGCTCCCGCTGCGCTCGCGCCGGCAACCGTTCCCTGCTTGTAAGCAACCGTTGAAAGCGGCATTATTCCCGGTTCTCCACTGATCATCTGATACGTCTGAGCACAATCACCTATTGCATATATATCCTTATCGCTTGTCAGCATACTTTTATCTGTAGCGATCCCGAGAGGGCCTGTTTCAATTCCTGCATTTTTTGCAAGCTCGACATTCGGCCTTGCACCTGCGCCGAGAATCAGGAATTTACATGGAACTTCTTCGCCGTCCACAATAACTTTATCCAGGCACTCCCCGCCCTGCACTCCCTCGACCCTGGAACCCATTTTAAGCACAATACCCTTTTCTTCCAGGTACTCATGGAGCAGTTTCGCCATATCAGGATCAAGCGCTTTAGGAAAAGCATGATCGAGCATTTCCACTACCGTTACTTCACACCCGTTATCGGAAAGCGCGGATGCTATCTCCAATCCGATTGCCCCGGCCCCGAGCACAACCGCACACGGTGCCGTCCTCGACATTTTTCTGATATGTTCCGCATCTTCCGGATCAACCGCCGTAAACACACCTTTTCCGATAAATTCCTTTATCCCATCTACCGGGGGTATAACAGGAATTGAACCGGTCGATATTATCAGTTTGTCATAAGAAACATCCTGATCCTCTCCGGAAAAAATATTTCTTGAAGTTACGATCTTGTTTGCCCTGTCGATCTGCATTGCGCGATAATTTTTATAATGCGCAACCCGCATGCCCGGGAGATTCAAATCATGCTTGAGATTGCCTACGCTCCCGATAGCCCCCTCGATAAGATACGGTATGCCGCACGGGTGCATGAGATCATAGTCTTTTTCATCTATGACAACAATTTCGGCATTCCTGTCCGTCTTTCTCGCGCTCAGAACAGCAGCAAAACCACCCGCGCCCAGACCAATTATCACAATTCGCGACATACCAACAATCCTTTCGGGAATATGAAACTACAATTATACAGCCTGCGAAAATCGCGCTCAGTCACCCGACTCGCAATGTTTTTCATATTCTTCAGCATTAAGCAGAGCTTCCGTCTCGGCCGGATTCTCCATTTTGATCTTAACCATCCACCCGTCTCCGTATGGATCTTCATTGACCTTCTCCGGCTCGTCGGGCAACGCTTCGTTGACGCCAACAACTTCCCCTGTTACCGGTGAAAAAACATCCGAGACAGCCTTGACCGACTCAACAGTGGCAATAGTCTTTCCCGCCTCTGCCCTGTCCCCAACTTCGGGCAACTCAACAAAAACAACATCCGTGAGATGATCCTGCGCGAAATCTGTAATCCCTATTGTGCAGACATCGCCCTCGATCTTCAGCCACTCATGGTCTTTTGTGTATTTCAGTTCTTCAGGAATATTCATTTTTCTCCTCCACGATAAGAAATAAATGGTCTTTTCACTACCAGCGCCTCATACGGCTTGTTGCGGATTATAACAGAAATTTCATCACCGATGGAAACAGTTTCACTTTCAACAAGCGCCATACCTATTCCCTTTTTCAGTGTCGGCGAGAAAGTGCCGCTCGTTACCTCGCCGATTTTTTTACCATCCTTCTGCACTTCATACTTCTCACGGGGAATACCACGCCCCGTAATCTCGAAAGCAATCAGCTTTCTCGAGGGGCCGTTTTTTATTTGCTCATGGACTACTTTTGAACCGATAAACTCTTTTTCCTTTCCTATCACGAAGCGAATACTCGCCTCCACAGGTGTAATATCATCAGTCAGCTCATGACCGTAAAGACTGTAACCCGATTCGATCCTCAGCGAGTCCCTGGCCCCGAGCCCACACGGAACCAGTCCATCGTCTTTCCCTGCTTCAAGCAACATTCTCCACAGATCTACCGCATCATGATTATCACAGTAGATTTCAAACCCATCTTCTCCCGTGTACCCTGTTCTTGATATTATTGCCTCTATACTCTTAATCTTATTCTTTATAAAGTAGAACCTTTCCGGCAATTCCAGGTCTCCCGTCAATTTTTGAAGTATCGATTTCGACTCAGGCCCCTGAATATCTATCTTTGCCGTCTTATCACTTACGTCTTCAAATTCAACTTCGAAGTCGCCTTTGTTTTTCAGAAGCCAGTCCCAGTCTTTTTTCTGGTTCGCCGCATTTACAACAAGCATGAAATCATTGTCCATCAGCCTGTACACAAATAAGTCATCTATCGTCCCGCCATTTTCATAAAGCAGCGTAGAATACATCGCAAATCCGCATTCCATGGAACGAATATCCCTCGAAAGAACTGATTGCAGAAAACTGAAAGCATCGATTCCCTTCACAAGAAATTCGGCCATATGTCCTATATCAAACAGTCCCGCTTTCTCCCTTGTAGCAGTATGCTCTTCAATCACTGTTGTATATTGAACCGGCAATTCCCAACCTGCAAAATCTACAATCTTTCCTCCTAAACTCACATGTTCTTCATACAGTGCAGTTTTTTTAGCCATATTCCTTACTCCACCCTTCTATCGTCAATTCATAATATTATAATGATATCTATAAATTATATCTCAACAATTCACTCGAAATTTTAATTTCGTTATCTATTTTATCATGATAACTATGATCCTAACCTTAAGACAATTGAATAAATATATCTTCTTCACAATAAACATTATATAAATAAACTTAACTCCAGTTTGCGTTTTTTTAATTATATTTATTGTTTACTGCGTTCAAAAAGATACATATTCACCTTTGCGACATTGCAAATTAATTATATTAATTATATTTTAATTATATATATTGACTTTATTAATTCCAGGCTTATAATTATTACATATTGAGCTTCAGCTACTTGAGCGATATAAAATAAAGGAGGAAATGAAAATGGCACTCGAAGTTGACAAACTCGCTTATGCCGGCATCGGTATTCTCGCAAAAATGCAGGATCTTGTACAGGATTTCGTTGAAGGCAAAACCAACGAGGAAGAAGTCTTGGAAGATGTTGTTGAAGAAGAAAAGAATTTCCAGGAGAAATTCGACGAGTTGATCGAGCTTGGTGAAGAAAGATACGACGAATGGCTCGACAAGGGAAAAGAAGAAAGAACGAAAGTAACAGACAAGATCAAAGAAAGAGCCAACAAAGTCTTCTCGGAACTGGGACTCGTAACAAAAGAAGATCTTGAAGATCTCGAAGACAAGATCACCAAGCTTCAAAGAGCACTCAAAAAAGCCCACGCTTCAGCTAAAAAATCAGACTGAACGTCCAAAACATTGTTCATAATGAATAATCCCTCCATTTGAGAGGGATTTTTTTTGTTTTCAATAATTAAATACAGATAGAGATTTCCCGTCTACATTGTCGGGGATGCTCCACCCTAATTTTTCATAAATTGTCGGCACAATATCCCCGAGCGAGATCCGGGAATCATCAATCTTTCCTTTCATCACGTTCGGGCCGTAAAATATTATCGGTATATGGCTTGTCTTCAAATTGCCGTGCCCGCCGATAAACTTAAATTGAGCCTCGTCGATCGATGGAAAATTATCCGCTCCAACCGCATTTATCCCTGCCTGGAACTGTTCTCCATATATCGCGTTTTGATAATTCCCTCTCATGAATATTATTAAATCCGGCCATCGGAGCTTTTTTCCCGGAGCTTCAGTTTTCTCGATATACCATTCTGAGTACAATTCTCCCGGTTCGGCAATCTTCACACCCGGCTCAACCGGACTGGACCTATCAATACCGGTTTTCATCTCTTCGGTATTCAGCACTACAAAAGGATGAACCTCGCCGATTTCTTTGTCTTTTATTCTATAATCCTCCAGCACTCTTTCCATTTCCATGTTTGTTTCCGGATTCCTGCTGTCAAAAATCGCGACATATGAGCTGTTCGATTCGATGAACCCGTAATCTTCAATGCTCAAAATACCGTTCTGCCTGAGCACTTTTCTTGCATCAATCAATTCATATCCCGCCTTGCTGTCTTTGTAAGTTACCTGTCCATGATCAGCCAGAAAAACAATAAAACTCGAATCCAGCGATTCCCTTTCCGATAATTCTTTAAGCAAGTTCCCGAAAAGAAAATCAGCTTCTCTGACTATGTCAAGCACATCACCCCTTCTTGCGTTTGGATTATATTTGCTGACATCATCTTCAGGCTTATCCGTCCCACGCACGTTCCATTCATCCTGCTCCCACGCAGAGCCCATAAGGTGCTGAGCCTCATCGAGCGCGGCCAGGTTTATATACATAACATCAGGGTCTTCTGTTCTGATTATTCTTATAGATGATTCCATTATCCATCTGTCATTGGGGAACTTGCCCGGCGTGCTTCCGATTATCTCTCCCAGCGACATCAATCCTCTTGCCGGCGGCGGTCTCATATCCATGACCAGAGCTTTAACCAGCGGCAGCGTTATCTTTTCCACCATCGACAAAAATCGTGCGCTTTTTCTGTCAGTATGGTCATCATCCGATAGAGGATCGCCAAGAACAAATTTTTGAGGATCATCAACATATTCCGGATAAATTCCGCCCGACACAGGACAGTCCATGTTCGGATTTTCAGCAGTATGAAGCTCGGTTACCCAGTGTTTGTTTGTGGCAATGGATGTAGTTGAAAAAGGCTTATGCTTCTTGTACACATCAAATATGCTGACAACATTTTTGCCGTCACTGAACTTCATATCGTTGTAAGACGGGTGCTTGTGCAGTATTATATCGTCTTCATCCCTCCCGAGATAATAACCCGCAACAAGCGGTATTCCCGACGTTCCGGTATGCGTGCCCGCGAGAGCATTCGTATGATTCATATCCGTCATGCTCGGAAGATCAGCCCTTGCATTTGTATAAGTCACCGACTGCTCGATAAATGACCTTACATTGGGCATGAGCCAATCCCCGTCCCGTCCCGGCCCTGTCCCCGATGAATTCAAATCAACATATTCGGCATTGAGCGAATCAATCGACACAAAATACGTTTTCGGAACTTCCGTATTAATAACCTTTAATTCATATTTATCTATTGTCTCTCCAGCTTCTATCGCGGAAAGCGAAAAATCCAACGATTCTCCTGCATCTTCTTTGCCGCCATTGTTAAAAACCGTAAGATAGTATTCCTTTATCGAATTCGGTCCCAGGGTTATTTCCGGCTCTGGAATTACAACATTCCAGTGCAGCAACCTTCCTTTGTCACAGTCGTCGAGCCGGCAGGCTTTCATATCTGTTACCTGAAGAGTAAACCAGACCTTTTTATTCGTAGCATTTGCAACGCGATACAAAAAAGTTGTTCTCGAACCCGATGCGACATAATGAGGATGCAATCCGGCAACATGCAATCTTTCCGGCACGAAAACATTTGCCTTCAGCTTTGATATGCCTTGTTTTAATTTCTCATTTGATGATCGGGCAATAAAAACAACCTCGTACTCCCTGCCTCTTTCAACATCTTCAGGTATATGCAGAAAAGCCGAAAAAGGACTCCTCTTTTCCCATAAAAACCTCGGGTTGACAGGCAAACCGACTATATGACCAATCTGATTCTCTTTTGTATCTTTAAATTCAATTTTCCATCCATCAGGAATTTCTGCCGATAGTTCATAATTATCAGGATCACTTCCGAGATTAACGATATCGAGTCTGAAACCGATTCTTTTGTGTACCGCTATCTTCCAGCTCTTTTCCTTTACCATTGAATCATCAAGCCCGAAACGAAGTGACGGTAAAGATGGAACAACCTCTATTCGTGATTTTGCATAATGAACTTCACTTCCCCTTTTGCCTGTAACCTTGAAATGTCCCGCCATACCTTCCCCGGCGCCTTCTTTTGCTTTTACGTTAAGAAATATTCTTTTTGAATTATTTTTCATCAGCCCGCCGAGAGCTATTTTGTTTTTAGACAAAGTCGCCTCGAAAGCTTCATTCAAGCCCTCAATATCAAGATCAACATCAAATGATTCATTGAAAACTCTCCTTACATCAACTGGAACCCTGAGTGTTTTACCTGGAGCGATTTTTTGTAACGGAAATTCACAGAACACATCAAAGGTGGCAAATTTATGATTGCCCGGTTTTTCTGCCGGAACTGTCTTAAATAAAAAGAACGCTACAAAAACAATCACGATAAATACAAGAAAAACCATGAGCGATTTTATTATTTTCATATCCGACTCCTGTATGATATTCTTGGTTCAAAACAAAAGTTAAGTTATATTATCATTTAAGGTATTCTTTTTTCAAAAGAATTGTATTTAATAAACCACACTTTAAAGGAGTTGGATCTTGACAGGTCTTACAGATTCTATCAGAGCAAAATATTTCAAAAGAGTTTTCGAGGCAATAGACGGCCTGTGGTTCATGAAAACCGAGGATGAGTCCGACTTCAAAAAAGCGCTTGAAATAGACAGGAAAGTATGGGAGATCGTTCCGAAGATTCAGGCAAGAGAGTTGAAATCACTTGTCGGTATCGAGAACAACGGCCTTATGGCCCTCATGCAGGCTCTTGAACTTAAAGCGGAGCTTGAACAGGCTCTGGCCACTTTCGAAACTGACAATGAGAACTGCCTGCAATGCAAAATCACTTCGTGTCCATGGTTTGAATTGATGAAAAAATCGGGGAGAGAACATCTTGCGGGAAGAGTCGGCGAAGTGATATGTGGAACAGAATATCCCGTGTGGATGAAAGAATTTAATGTGCAGGGTAACTTTTCGCTGAAAAAACAATTGTGCAATGGTGATGATTGCTGTCTTTTAGAATTTTCGACCGAACCAACATAGTGTTAAAACACGCTTGGGGTAATTATGAACAGGAAAGAAAGATTTCTCGCCATAAACAGATTCGAGGAAACGGACCATGCCTACAGGTTTGAGACGATGGGATTCTGGCCCGAGACAATCGATCGATGGCATAGCGAAGGGCTTTCGAAAGCCATTTTCAATGATATTGCGGCGATACCGTACTTCGATCTGCATTTCTGGCTTCCGCTTCCGTTCGGCATGCACGATAATCCCGGTGTTTTCCCTCCGTTTATTCCACGGGTTATTGATAAAATGGACAACACCAGAACGGTAAGGGATTTTTCCGGTAAAACATATAAAGAATTCATGGACGGGAGCGCGAGTATTCCACAACATGTTGATGATCCCGTTCATAATTACGACGATTTCAGGAAAATCAGATGGCGGTTCAACCCGGATTTTCCGGGCAGAGTGAATAATCCGGTAATCGATGGCGCGATTGCTGTCTCGAAGATGTTGCAGCTTCCGCTCGCCGTGCAGACATGCGGGCTTTTTGGTTTTCACAGGCATTTGCTAGGTGTGCAGCGACTCATGACTGCATACTTCGATATGCCTGATCTTGTTCATTCGATGTCAAAATGCTGGCTTAAACTCTACAAAGGCATAATAAGACAGGTGAGCAGAAAAACGAATGTTGACATGGTTTTATTCTGGGAAGATATGTGTTTTAAAAGCGGACCGCTCATCTCTCCAAAAACCTTTAAAGAATTCATGACACCCTATTACAGGGAATTAATCGAAGATGCGCGGGATCAGGGAATAGAAATATTCTGGGTTGATACCGATGGCGATTGCCGACTCGTTATTCCTTTATTTAAAGAAGTCGGCGTCACCGGAATGTATCCCTTTGAAGTCCAGGCTGGAATGGATGTCGTTGAAATAAGAAACGAACATCCCGACCTCGTTATATGGGGCGGAATCGACAAAAGAAAACTCGCTCTCGGGAAAGAAGACATCGAAAAAGAAATCGAGAGAGTGCTCCCTGAAATGCTTTCACACGGCGGATACCTGCCATGCACGGACCACCTCATTCCACCGGATGTTTCACTTGGAAATTTCAAATATTATATGAAGATTTTAAGAGAACGTTACTAACCCGGATTTCTCACAGAGAAATCCGGAAAACCGCGATAAGGCCAATCCTGCTGCGTCACAGCGGCGATTCGGGATTGGTCACATACGCAACAGTATGCTCCCTCACCACTCACTTGCTGTTCCTTGTATTATCAGCCTTATCACGATTTTTAACCTGCGCTGGTGAGAAATGCAGGCTAACAATTTTCTTTCAGATATTTCGCCAGTCTTTCAATTAATTTCTCGCCTATTTTCAGCCCTCTGTCGATGAAATCAGGCCCGTATCTGATACCAGTTCCCGACCTGAATGTTTTCTTGATATCAATGATGCCCTGAACCTTCTCCGGGTATGTCATCACCAGCCGTTTCAGCGGAATATTCATAGAATCGAGCATATACCAGATTGTTTCCAGATAATTATCAGGCCCCCACCTGAATTTATCGGCATCATAAAGAGCATCACTTACGATTTTGCCTTCAACGGTTTCCGGAACCACCGGTTTTTTGAACGCTTCATGATTTGATATCGCTGTTTTAATAATCTGAATATCATCGGGCCGCACTCCATGTTCGAGAAGAATCCTTTCAGCTTCAAGCGCACCTGCTATTGCATGATTCTTTTCCTTCCTCCTGATGTCATGTAACAGCCCGGCAATTTGAACATGTTCGAGGCACCGAATCTCGTTCGCCTCTATACCCGTTTCACGTATTTCAGCCAGAACAATCGCCCCGCCCTCAATTGCAACGGTAACGCTATGCTTAAATCCGTGTCCCCAGTTGTTGAATATATCACCTGTATACTTTTGAAATTCTCTGAGATATCCAGAACTCCTAAGATATTTTTCGCTTTCTTCAATCAGGCAGCTTTTTTCGGTATGAAACAACGGTTTCTCAGAATCACTCGCAATCTCACGCGCAATACGCAGGCCGGCTATAGCTTCCCGCGAACTGAGCTTCATTGATTTATCTTCGAAATTGAACGGCATACATATCCTTAATTACTTTATCTGTTCACTTCTTCATGCATTCTGCTATTGCCATTATCTGTCCCGGATATCCACCACCGCTTTTCACTTCGATTGACTTCCATCCTGACTCAAGCAACAACCTGGGCAATGTTCCATATCCGAAAAATTGAAGATGCGTGGGAAATTTCAGCCCAACCCACTGCCCTCTTGTTATTAGAGAAGCCGGGCTTTCCGCGTTCGGGGAAGACATTATTAAAATACCACCGGGTTTTGCGAGCTTCCAGATTTTTTTCATTACCGACACGGGATCAAACACATGCTCGATAACTTCCCACATTGAAATCACATCATAATGATTCTCCGGCAGCTCCGCATCCATAATATCTTTGTTATGAACATTTAAACCAAGGCTGTTCTTGCAGAACTCCGCAGCCGCTTGAAATGGTTCCACACCCACCGTTGTCCAGCCGCGCGAATTAGCCTCCAGCATGAACGCCCCATGAGAACAACCAACATCAAGAATATTCCCCGGAGGCGTTTTTCGTTTTTCAATCTCATCGAGATGCTTTTCCATTACCTGAAAGGTATAAAGCAGTTCCTGCCTCGGATCAGGTATACTCGCGCCATCGATTTTTCTATACTCCGGTGTTAGATATGTATCCTCATAAAATTTCTTCAGCGCATCCTTTGTAGGCGCCGGATCAATATATGTCATTCCACAATTAGAACATCTCACCAGACTGCTTTTACCATCCCCGAATTCAGTCGGCGACAAAAAAACAACCTTCTCCGCAGAGCCACATAATTTGCAGTTTTCCACGGGATTCGATTCATATACGAACTGCTTTTCTTCCATCAATGAATCCCCTTTCCTTCTCCTTCATATCTTTGCTTAACTTAAGATTTTACTTTGTATTTCATACAATTATAATATGCCGTTCAGGGAGGATGTCATGATAGCTGAAATTATTTCAATAGGGAACGAAATTCTGCATGGTTCAATCGATGACACTAATGCTACATATATATCACAGACTCTTATAAGAAACGGTATTGAGCCGCTTTTTCGCTCGACCGTCAGCGACAATTTCAACGATATTAAAAAAGCGCTCGAATATGCTGCCGGCAGAGCGGATTTGATAGTAACCACAGGTGGCCTGGGACCCACCGTCGATGACATCACGATCGAAGCGGCAGCGTCTTTTTTTGAAAAAGATCTGATTATCCATCAGGAAACCGTGGATAAAATCAAAAAGTTTTATGAAATAATCGGCATAGAATTCAACGAAAGTGTTTTGAATCAGGCCAGAATTCCTGATGGCGCTGTTGTGATCAGGAATAATGCCGGAACCGCACCGGGCATAATTTATCCTTATAATAATAAATTCTTTCTGTTCTTCCCGGGTGTGCCGAGAGAACTCCGGTCAATGCTCGATGACGCGCTTTCCAAAGTGATTCCGGATAATGAAAACCAGGTGATTCGATCAAGATCAATTCGTGTATTCGGCATTGGCGAGTCTAACGTCGAATCAATTCTGCCCAAAGAAATCACAACGTGTGAAAACCCGAAATTCGCTTTCCTGCCTCAAAGATTTGAAGTTGAGCTTCGGCTCACTGCAAAATGCGAAACCGAATCGGAATGCAAAGAGCTTTTAGATAAAACAGCAAATGAGATATATACCCATGCCGGGAAATACATTTATGGGGAAAACAATGATACCCTCGAAAAAGTCGTTTTCGAGAAATTGAAAAAAAAGAATTTAACCTTATCGTGCGCCGAATCATGCACGGGCGGCATGCTATCATCTATGATCACACGGATTCCCGGTTCTTCAGAAGTTCTCATGGGCGGAATGGTCTGTTATTCAATAAAGTCCAAGAAAGATATTCTTGGTGTTCCGGCGGATTTGCTCGAAGAGTACGGCCCGGTGAGCGAACAGGTTGCCATGTCCATGGCCGAAAACGTAATCGGGTTGTTCCACTCTGATATCGGTATTTCAATAACAGGAAATGCAGGCCCGTCGAGCGGCGATGATAAAAGCAAGACAGGAGATTTATTTATAGCCATTGCATCAACGATGCCGGGCTTCAAAACCACTTGTATGTATAGGAATATAGGCAGGAACAGAAATGATGTGAGAGAAATCGCCGCGAAAGCCGCCCTCGATCTGATTATAAAATCACTTTGAACACATGCGAAAATTACAATATTTCAAGCAGCCCATAACAGGCTAAACTGAAAAAACATATTAACCACGCCGAAATTTAATCTGAATAAAATCATCTTGAATGTGTCACATATAACTTGTATAATTGTGCCGGAGGATTAAAAACTTCATGAACAGAAGGAGACGGTAGATTGGCCGATGAGAAGGCGTTAGATTCCGTACTAAAGCAAATTACCAAGCAATTCGGTAATGGCACGATCATGAAACTGGGTGATTCAGCCGCGATTTCGACTGAAGTGATCCCGACAGGTTCACTTGCGCTCGACCTGGCACTTGGAATCGGCGGATTGCCCAAAGGACGTGTCGTTGAAATATATGGAGCCGAGGCTTCAGGGAAAACAACCCTTGCACTGCATGTTGTTGCAGAAAGCCAGAAAAGGGGCGGAATTTGCGCATATATCGATGCTGAAAATGCCCTTGATCCAATTTATGCGAAAAGGCTCGGCGTTAATACTGACGAACTTCTCATCTCACAGCCGGATACGGGTGAACAGGCTCTGGAAATTACGGATATGCTCGTTAAAAGCGGATCAGTCGACACAGTTGTCATTGATTCTGTCGCAGCGCTTGTTCCGAAGGCAGAACTTGAAGGGGAAATGGGAGATGTCCACGTTGGACTTCAGGCCAGGCTTATGAGCCAGGCGCTGAGAAAACTCTCAGGCAATATAAATAAATCCAAATCCTGCGTGATTTTTATAAATCAGGTCAGGGAAAAAATCGGAGTGATGTTTGGAAGCCCCATTACAACACCCGGAGGAAGGGCACTGAAGTTTGCAGCTTCGGTAAGGCTTGAAGTAGCCCGGATAGAAAACCTGAAAAAAGGATTGGATATCATTGGTTGCCGAACAAGAGCAAAAGTCGTTAAAAACAAGTTCGCTCCGCCGTTCCGTAAATGTGAATTCGAAATAATTTTCGGTCAGGGGATTTGCCCTTACGGAAGTGTAATCGATCTTGCTCTGGCTGAGAATCTGGTTGAAAAAAGAGGGTCTTGGTTTATTTACGGCGATGAAAGGCTCGGACAGGGACGCGAGCGCGTCAGAGAGCTTTTAACCGATAATAATGAACTTTTTGAGGAATTGAAAACAAAAATCCTGGAAAAGCACGGGTTAATATCTTCTGAAGCTGATAAATAAATACATTTTTTGATCCTTTTATTAGATAAGTCTCCAGTCTAATCATGAATTGTAATCCGAACGTCATGGTGTGGATTTTTCGTCTGCACCGTTCGACTTAGATTTATACATTTTGAAGGAGGTGACATTTTTGCCGTTAATTTTGACAATTGTTCTCTGCATTCTGTTTGCAGCCATCGGCGTCGGCGCGGGATTCTTTTTCGGTGGTAAAACCGCTGAAAAGAAATTCGACGAAATCAAAGCCGACACCGAGAAAATAATCGAGCAAGCTCAACGCGAGGCCAAAACCAAGTCCAAAGAAATCATCGTCGAAGCTAAGGATGAGGCTCACAAGATCATCAAAGACGCTGAACGCGATTCAAGGAAAAAGCAGAGCGAACTCGATAAACTCCAGAACAGGCTTAACCAGAAAGAAGAAACTCTGGACAAAAAAACAGAACAGATTGAGAAAAAAGAAGAAGGCATTAAGGCAAAAGAGACCGCTATTACCAGTATGGAAGAGGAGATATCGGGCACTCTTGAACAGCAAAAGCAGAAGCTTCAGGAAATTTCAGGATTCACATCGGAAGATGCGCGAGACTATCTGCTTAACCTTATGGAAAAAGAGCTTAAAAAGGAAAACGCGCAAAAGATCAAGGATTATGGTGACAGGCTTCAACAGGAATCCAAAAAACGGGCTCAGCAGATCATCACTATGGCGATCCAGCGATGCGCCGTGGATCATGTCGCGGAAAGCACCGTGTCTGTGGTTTCATTATCAAGTGATGATATGAAAGGCAGAATCATCGGACGTGAAGGCCGTAATATCAGGGCTTTCGAAACGCTTACCGGCGTCGATCTCGTTGTAGACGACACACCGGAAGCTGTTGTAATATCCTCTTTCGATCCAATCAGAAGAGAAGTCGCCAGAAGAGCGCTTGAAAGGCTCGTCTCCGACGGCAGAATCCATCCTGCGCGTATCGAGGAAGTTATTGAGAAAACAAGAAGCGAACTCGAATCCGACATCATTCAGGAAGGCGAGCAAATTGCCTTCGACATGAAGATGACCGATCTCCATCCTGAACTTGTCAAACTGATCGGAAGACTCAAATACAGGACCAGCTACGGACAGAACGTTCTCAAGCATTCCATAGAGGTTGCACACCTTGCGGCTTCCATGGCCGCTGATCTTGATATTTCCGTTCAACTCGCAAAACGCGGCGGGCTGCTTCACGACATAGGTAAAGCTGTTGACTTCGAAGTGGAAGGGCCACATGCACTTATCGGCGCCGATCTCGCAAAACGATACCGCGAGTCGAAAGGTATCGTTCACATCATCGCCAGCCATCACATGGATATCGAACAGCAGACGGTCGAAGCGATTCTCGTCCAGGTTGCCGACAGTATTTCAGGATCAAGACCCGGCGCGAGAAGAGAAGACCTCGAATCTTATATCACGAGGCTTACGAGACTTGAAGACCTCGCTCTCGAATTCGACGGAGTGGACAAGGCCTTCGCAATTCAGGCAGGCAGGGAAATCCGGATTATGGTTAAACCGGAACATATCAGTGACGATGAATCGATTCTCCTTTCGAGGGATATCGCAAAGAAAATCGAAGCTGATCTCTCTTATCCGGGCCAGATTAAGGTTAATGTTATCAGGGAAACCCGCGCTGTCGAGTATGCCAAGTGACCATTTTTGATCAGATCATTAAAAGCCGCCTTAACAGGCGGCTTTTTTATTTATTTAAAATGTGGGTATATATATATTCGTGACTATGAAGTATATAGAAATGGAAGTTATTAATTAACTGATTGTATTATTCATATAAACTTTATATAATTATTTTGACTTATGTGGAAAAAAAGACTTGAAAATATTGTGCAAATATTATACGATCACACAAACTGACTGTGGTAGTTTGCAGTCGGTTGCTGATTTATGTGTAACTACAAGGAGGAAGGAATTGCGAAAACCTCGAGCAGTTTATCTCAGTTTATTGTTTGCAATTATCCTTTTATGGGGTTCAATAGCTCAGGCACATATATGTGTATTGACTGAGAAACTTCATAGTGAACACTTTGATCCAAGCGTCAGTTCTAAAAGCCAGCCATGTGCTCTTGCTGATGCGGCAGATGGGACCACAGACGACACCATTAATGCCGAAGTGAGTGCCCAAACAGACATAGAACTTTATGTTATCTTCGGACAACCCACTGAAGCCCAATTGAACCTCATGGGATGGACCGAAAAGTGGAGTTTCGACCCCACAATGGTCAATCCCGTCGGCTGTGATTGCAGAGGTGATTCCGGAACTATTGCCGAACAGCAGGCAAATCCCGGAAGCGGCACCTGCCCCGAATCAGGCACAGCCTGTACCCATTATCCTATGATCGACACCGATCCCGACTCATGGCTCGGACCCGGCTCCGACTTTATAGCCAACTATGTCAATAAAGTAGACGACAGCACTTATAATATTTTCACATCGCCGGCTTCTATTTTCTCAACTACCGGTAATGACAATCTTAATTTAACCGCCCTTGTAATGGAAAACGAATATGATGAAGGAGGAACCGTCACCGACATTGTTTTCAGTTCGGACGACACTCTTGTTCTTGATGGAGACGGATGCGATCTCTTATCAGAAGCATGTGGCGGCGCAAGTATCCAGAAAAAACTCACTACAACATTTTCTGTTACACAAGATCCATGCTATACCGGTAAAGCATCTGTTTCGGGATCACTCTCTTGTAAAGGTTCCGGCGACACATGTGACGATTCAACCGGCCCATTCACTGCTACGTTCAGTTACGGACTACCCACTGGATGCTGGTATGCTGATGGAACAACACCTTACACCCCTTGCGAAGGGAAAAAGGTTGAAATTACAAGTTCTCTCGGTGGAACCACCACCATGACAACAGCCGGAACATATTCTGAAACTATAACTGACAGTTCTTCACAACTCAGCTATACCATTGTAGGTAATTCTGATTCGTGCCAGCCCAGCGATGCTACAACCGGATCAAACTTTGGAACAGTTTCAGCAGGCCCTGCTACATGTCAATGCGGAGTTGTTCCTGTTATAGATCTTGTGGAAGCTCTGGACGGTCCTTATATTCAAAGCGGTAAAATCACTGTGAAATTCAAAGTAACCCTTGATCCCGACCTTTCACTACCGGGCGATGTTCAGGAAATCAAATTTTATTATTTGAATGACCCAGCTGCTTCAGCTCAGGAAATAACCATACCTGTAAGCGAACTCAATTCTAACGGCGAATTCGAGGCTGAAATCGATGGAGACTTTGTAATATCCAACACGGACATTTACTATGGTGTTATAGTTAGAGACGCCAACAATATTGAAGGCTCATACCCACAAACATTCGATAAAGATGATGTTGTCGGAACTGCTGGAACGATATCCGGTGATGACATTATAATCGATGTTGTTTTCAAATTCATCGATGGACATGAACCATATCCGAACCAGTTCCCGTTCCGTGCAGGCGGGGAGCAGATTCTAAAGATATGGTTCCAGTTGAACGATACTGCTGAAGTTACGTCAAGGATTTATTCCCTTGATGGTATGCTTATCCGCCATCTCGACGACAGCACGGAATCGCTCGACTCGTGTTCAAACGACGAACCCGATAGTTGCAATCTCTGCAATTATGAAGAAGGCTGCGTCTGGGATGGAACAACCTACGAAGGCGGCACTCACTTCGTGAGCAATGGACTGTATATTGTTAATATTCATGCTTTCTGCACCGGTGACCTTTTCCCGGGCAGTACGGTTGATCATACTAAAGGCATTGTTGTAATGAAATAATAAAGATCGGACAGGAGTAATATTGATGCGAAAATTGTACCTCTGCTTTGCGCTTTCGGTATCAATTACATTTCTCATTGCCTCAATGGCATTGGGTAAAGCGGATTCCGGATTTCCTACAGTCGGTGAGCGCGCCCAGGCTATGGGTAATGCTTTTGTAGCTGTTGCCAATGACGCAAGCGCAATATACTGGAACCCTGCCGGCATGGCATTTGTTAAGGACAGACAGGCCCAGATAAGCCATACCGATCTTTATGATCTTGGTATAGACTTTAACTACATTGCATATGCTCAGGAATTTTATGGAATCGGCTGGGCGCACATCGACGCCGGTGAAGATTTCCTCATGGGCGGCGGCGACTGGTCCCAGGATATGTATATTCTTGCAGGTGCCCGCCAGATGGACCCACAAACTTATATCGGCGCCAGCATCAAATGGATCAAGCAGAAATATTCGCCTCCGGGCAGCGTCGATTATACTCTCGCCGGAACTGCACAGGGATTATCGGGCGACGGTTTCGCGGTCGATGTAGGTCTGCTCTACCTCGTAGATGAAGTTACAACTGTCGGCGCTACCGTTAAGGATCTTTTCGGTGAACTCAGCACGACTAACAGTGAAAGAGAAGTTTCAGACGACAATCTCGATCCTGATATCGCCATAGGTTTCTCAAGAAAATCGGCTGAAGACACCTTGTACGCTGTTCAGATCAGCAGCATCGGCGAGGAATCGACCGTTCACTTCGGCATCGAGAAAAAGATGCAGGAGGAACTTGTTCTCAGAGCAGGAGTCGATGACGAAGTATTCACAGCCGGTTTCGGTTTCCTGAGAAACGAATGGGAAATCAACTATTCTTATAAGAATAAAACATCATTGGGACTTGAACAGACCCAGAGGTTCGGAGCCGTGGTTCATTTCTGATAGGATTTTGATTTGTATCAATAAAACAGGAACTACCATAAAATCCCCTCAAGGGGATTTTATTTTGAGAGATTACAATTTGTTCTTTTAAAATGCGATAATATTGTATCAATATATTTGAGCAGCATATCTAATATGATTAAATTCAAAAGAGTTCACCTGACATACAGATCCGAAGGAGTTCACGCTCTCAGGGACATCAATCTCGAATTTACTAAAAGCGAAATTTCATTCATAGTCGGTCCTACTGGATGCGGCAAATCTTCACTGCTGAAACTCATATATCTCGATGCGATGCCCACAAGAGGCCAGGTTGTTGTTTTTGGCAAGGATACATTTGATTTCAGGGAGCGCGAGTTGCCGTATCTCAGAAGGAAAATAGGTGTTGTTTTTCAGGATTTCAGGTTGCTTCCGACAAAAACCGTATTCGAAAATGTCGCATATCCCCTGGAAATAATCGGCGCTTCAAGATACGAGATTGAAAGAAGAGTACCCCGTGTTCTGGAACTTGTCGGGCTTGCGGACAAAAGCGATTCGCTGCCTTCATCGCTGTCAAGAGGGCAGGAACAGCGAGTAAGCATTGCCCGTTCAATCGTGAATGATCCGTTAATACTCCTGGCCGACGAGCCAACGGGGAATCTCGACCCTGAAACATCGCTCGACATAATCAAATTGCTTATAGAGATACAAACAACGCGAGGAACATCGATACTTGTTGCTTCACACGATATATCAACGGTCGAGAAAAGCAACAAGCGGATGGTAAGAATAGAGAACGGTATTGTAGTGAGCGACAGCAACAATACGTCAAATTCGATTTCAGGTTCCAGAGAAGGAGAATAACTGAAGTGGGAAGAAATACAGTTTTCTTTTTCAAGGAACTCTGGAAAAATCTTGTCAGAAACCCGCTGATGAGCGCCGCTGCGGCCAGCACGACCGTTTTGTCGTTGCTGACTCTTGGGATTTCCCTTGCGATCGTTTACTCAATAAACAATCTCGTCGTAGAAGTCACTTCGCAGGTTGAAATAAGAGCATTCCTAAGAAAAGATGTCAGTAATTATAAAATCAAAGAGCTTCAGGATCAGATGATGAAGCTTCCGCAAGTCCGAAGGGTCGAGTATATTTCTTCCGACAGGGCACTGGACAAATTACAGGAAGACCTCAACCTTAACCTTGAAATGACACCGGAAGAGAACCCCCTGCCCCCTGCCCTTGTTATACGGGTAGCCGATCCGAGGCAGGTCGGGGTCGTGGCTGATCAGATAAGAGAGATGAACGGCATAGAGGACATGAATTACGGTGAAACAATACTGAAGGGAATTCTCGATGCCAGTAAAATCATAAAGTTCGTCGGCTACTTCCTCACAATTCTTATGGCGGCGGCAGCGTTGTTCACAATAATCAACACAATAAGATTAACAATGATTGCGAGAAAAGATGAGATAAGAACAATGAAACTTGTCGGGGCGACAACATGGTTCATCAGATGGCCGTTCATGATGGAAGGAATCATGCTGGGTCTGATCGGAGCACTTATTTCAACGATAATGATATCCTCCGGTTACATGATCCTGACAGGCCGGCTTCAGGCGGCACTGCCTTTTGTTTTTCCTGTCGTAGAGAATGTTGTTTTAACAAAAAAGCTTTTCCTTATACTTATAGCATCTGGAATTTTTATGGGGCTTTCAGGAAGTTATATTTCTATGACAAGGTTCCTTGCCGAAAATGAGGATTAGAGCATATCTGACCGCTCTGTTTTACGAACATGATTAAACTGGTTATACTTCTATGATAAAACAAAACGATTTATGAGGCAGCTTCAATGAAAAAATCGATCAGGATACTTTTTTACATCAATGTCATATTAATAGTGTCATTGATGTCGATATACGCATGGAATCACAAACCCGAGATTCTGAGGGGACTGGGAGTTGAGCAGATTCATGCGAGTTACATTAATGAAAATGCAGAAGATTTTGATCTCTTATTACAGGTAATGCAAATCGTAAAGAGGCATTACGTCGAGGAACTGGACAGCGAAGAAGAAGCACAGAAAATGGTATACGGTTCGATCAAAGGTATGCTGAGATCCCTGGGCGACCAGTACACAAGATTCATGGACCCTGAAGCTTACACGAACATGACCATTGAAACGAAAGGCAAGTTCGGCGGCGTAGGCATAACGATAGGCATAAGGAATGAACAACTCACGGTGATATCACCTCTTGAAGATACGCCCGCATTCAAGGCCGGGCTCAAAGCCGGCGATATCATTATTGATATTGACGGGGTATCCACAGAAGACATGGCTCTCGATGATGCTGTGGCGAGAATCAGGGGCAATCCGGGCGACAAGGTTGTTCTCAAAATATGGAGAAGAGGATTTGAATCCGAAGGAAAGGATTTTGAAATAATCAGGGATATTATCGAGCTTAAGCCAATCAATAAAAGCCGAATGATAGACGATGAAATCGGTTACGTTAAACTTGAAACGTTCAGCCAGGTGTCGGCTACCGAACTTGCTGATCATATCAAAGAATTCAAAAGCAAAGGGATGAAAGGCTTCATACTTGACCTGAGATATAATCCGGGCGGCCTGCTCCCCGCAGCTATAGATGTCGCAAGACTTTTCATCGATGAAGGCCCCATTGTTCACAGACAGGGCCGCGACGGAAAAACTGTTACTTATTATGCAAAACGCGGCAAAAAAATTGTCGATGTACCGACTGTTGTTCTCGTTAACAAATACAGCGCGTCAGCATCCGAGATTGTTTCAGGAGCGCTCCAGGATCACGGCGTAGCAACACTGATCGGCGAAACTACTTTCGGCAAAGGCCTTGTCCAGACTGTATTCAGACTCGACGATGATTCAGCCGTTCTTGTTACCACTGATAAATATCTCACTGCTATGAAAAGAGATATTAACAAGCTTGGAATAGAGCCCGATATTATCGTTACGCAGGACTCTGTTGATGTTCACGAAGGAAATAAAAATAAGGATGACGACCACAAGCCCGGCACAGTCGGTAAATTCGTTGTTGAAGAGCTCGAAGGCAACAACGGTGTTATCTTTAATAAAATGCCGTTGAAGGATATCAGGTATCAGACCATCGATAACAAAAGATATCTTGCAGTGGATGACGTATCAAAGCTTTTCGGGGCCACAATGAAACTCGATGAAAAAACCGGCATACTTGATATCGAAACGGAATATGGCGATGAACTGGAAAACGACGAAAACGATGTCCAGTTGAATAAAGCTATTGAATTTCTCAAAGAAAAAATTTCTGAGAGCAAATAGTCTCAATTTTGTACTACGATAATGCAAGCCCGGTTTTATGCCGGGCTTTTTGTGTTATAAAATAATCTACATATTACGGAATGAGGACTGATTAAATGATTGTTCAATACCTCGGTCATTCAGGTTTTTATCTTGAGCATGACGGCACTAAATTGATTATCGATCTTTTCCTGACAGGAAACCCGCTTGCTGATGTGCCGGCCTCTGATGTCGATGCCGACTACGTTCTGCTTTCCCATGCACACGGGGATCACGCCGCCGATGGAATAAATATAGCTGAACGTTGCGGAGCGACAGTCATTTCAACCTTCGAGATAGCTACATGGTGCCTGAACCATGGGATTAAAGCACACGGCATGCACATAGGCGGAGCGCATGAATTTCCATTCGGCAGAGTCAAACTTACAATTGCTCATCACGGCAGTTCCATGACCACGCCGGATGGGAATGTTATCAACCTCGGGAATCCATGTGGTTTTGTTTTCAATTTCGGGAATAAAACTTTTTATCATACCGGCGATACCGGGCTGTTTCTGGACATGAAACTGATTGGTGAGATCAACAACATAGATGTCGCCTTTGTGCCAATCGGTGACAATTTCACCATGGGCATAGACGACGCCGTCAAAGCTGTTGAATTCATCAGGCCGAAAACCGTCATTCCCATGCACTACAACACGTTCGACGTTATCAAAACTGATCCCGATATTTTTGTCCAAAAAGTAAAACCGCTGGGAGTAAACGTTCTGGTCCCGGCGGTTGGTGAATCATTTGAAATCTGATCTTTTAATTCAAAACATCATTCGGGGAAAAGTTTTACAACCCTGTCGCTGAAATTATCATACGCATTCTTGAATTCCCCGAGCGTTTTCTGAACCGAGCCGAACTTCGACCACTGCGCCGGAGTATGACCCTTTGATCCGAAATCACAGGTTATACCTGCATATTCCAGTATTTCAATAAGTTCTTTATTTAGTTCATAACCTGTTACGAAATCTTTGAGCCGGTAAAGCCTGCTCGTGACTTCGGGCTCAAAACTGTCACGAATCGATTCCACATAATCCGCAAGATCAAAATCATCCGTCAATGACATCTTTCTGACATTTTCCTGATGGTTTCCGAACTCGGTATGAACCATATTGTTCGCCGTAAGCGTCCAGTACGTATCTTTCGGTCTTCGCTTGGAAGCCGGGAGATAGTTGATTCTGCTCATGATAAGCCCCGCCTGCCACTCCTCAAGCTTATAATTTTCGCACAGGTAATCAATCCATTTTTCCCTGTTCTTATCAGAGAAGAAAATTCCCCATACTCTTCGCGCAACCAGTGTTCCGGACTTTTGCAGATCGTCCTCCCACTGCTCGAGCTCGCTTTTCGACGCAATGTCTTTCAATGCTTTAATAATGTTGCCATCAATCACAGGCTGAACTTTATATCTTGTGGCTGCAATATAAGCCTCTTTATAACCGGAAGCCTTTTTAACATCATCAGCCGACCCATTGGCTTTAGCGAGCGCAACCACTTTGTTCATTGCGCCCTTTTCGCCGATCTTCTTTTTCAGTTTTTCGAAATCCGCTTCAAGCTTGCTTTCCCGCAAATGACTCTCGAAACGGCCACCCATGTTGGTCATATAAAGCTGCGTCGGTATCGTTCCCTTGCAAAGAGCGGATGCCATACCCGCCATTTCTTCGAGTATCATCGTTACCTGCTGCCCTACCGTGTAAACAACTGTGATGTTCGAGCCTAGCCCGTATGAATTAATTGTTCTGGCGATTTTCCTTGCCGCCGGGTGAGAAGCTGAAACCTTGATAACCAGGTTGGCCCTCGCCTTTTCAATCGAAGGATCATAGCCAGCCGTAAGATAAGAATCATAAACTCTAAGATCTTCTTCGGCCATTCTCAGAACATTAAGCGCATCTTTTATACTCTCTTCAGCCTTGTGAGCAATGTTGGGATTCAACTGGAAGCTGACGACTCCCCCGCCGCTCTCATCGCTGAGATTGTAGAATATCGGCCTGTAAACATGCAGGTTGTCCCAGAGCGCAAACAGAGTCGCATACAGAGTTATCTCGTCTGAATATTTCTCCTTATTCAGTTTCCACGTTTCATACTTTGGATGATTAACAACCTCTGAAACAAACAGGTTGGAAAGACCGGCATCATCATCATAGGCTTTCGCCGCGAGAACCGGATTCGTGGAAACCTGTTCGAAGCCCAGGTGTCTCAGCCACCTCAACCCCAGTGCATAGTCATTACCGAATTTACATCTTTCCGAAGCAACCATTTCGAAATAGATGTTTTCCGTAATCTCTTCTTCTATCGCATCAATGTAATTACATGTTATCGGCCCCTTACCCTTGAGCGCTTTTCTAATTCTCTTCGCGGTAAGCGCCACCATGCTGACTCCACCCTGCACGAGTTCCATGCCTTTCAGTATCGAGTCTGCCGCAGCTTCCGCTATGATAGCTTCCTGATTTTCTTGCAGTTCTTTAAGCTCCCAGCTCAACGCAGTTTCAACTATCTGATCCATCGAATCATCTTTTTCAATCTCATCAAGCCATCTGCTTTCAAGCCCGATAAAATTCGCCGACAACTCGTACAGGAACTGGTATGCATAAAATCTGAATGCTATTTTGTCCGACAGCTCTTCCCCGGATTCTCCTCCGTCAATCTCACACAGCGCGAATCTGAAACTCAACTTTCTCAGGATACCTGAAACAACTTCCACCAGTGAGCCGTTCAGTTCCGGGAACAACAGATGATCTGCGGCGAGCTGAGGATATCCCCACTCTATCAACTGCACCGCATTGCCGGTATGATCATTATTATCAGGCCTCTTCATTGGATCAGAAAGATTTTCAGGCACGATGGACTTGAGTACACTGTTAATCTTCTTTTTTAATTCAGCCGTTTTATTATCTTTTTTCATATCTACCACCCCTCATGTTATGTAATACCCATCAGTTACTTATTATATGTCAGTTTATTGGTTAGCCAATACCGAATAACCATTTTATTGCCACACCATTTGTCGAATGAGCCTAAAAAAATTAAAATTATTAACTATCAAAACTAAAAATATGATTGGATTTTCAATTATGAGATCAAATAAAATAATCATCGCGCTTAGATTCCTGTTCTTTGCTGTGTTTTCTGTATTCATCGTTTCAACTCAGTGCCTGGCGAATACAACCGGAGACACAAATCTTTATCCGGTCATGACTCAAAACAAAGTTCTCTGGGACTATATGAAAGCGCTGAGCGATACATACCCGAAGCGTAAATTCCCGCCCGCTTCTGCAAGTGAATGGGACGCAAGAAAACCGGTAGTAGCAGAACAGGTGCGCCATGCGATCGGGATTGACGGTATTGAAAAAACGCCTCTCAATGTCGAAGTCGCGGGGACGCTGGAATTCGAGGATTTTATAATCGAAAAGATACTGTTCGAGAGCAGGCCGGGATCATATATTCCGGCTAATATATATAAACCTAAAAATGCAAAAGGAAAGCTCCCGACAGTACTCTGGCTGCATGGACACTCTGATGAAGCCAAGGCCGGATACGCATGGCCTATGCAGATGCTTGTCAAGAAAGGCTTCATTGTAATGTCCAAGGACGGAACGGGTGCCGGCGAAAGAATCCTTACGGGACACGATCACCTCGCTCCATGCTGGACTGTCGGATACTCTACGAAGTCATTCGAAATCTGGGACAATATACGGGCGATCGATTACTTACTGAGCAGAGACGACGTCGATCCGGAACGGCTGGGCTGTGCCGGAAGATCAGGCGGCGGAACTCAAACATCGGTCATGGTGGCGGTAGAGCCACGGATAAAGTCCGCTG
>ERZ795048.367-NODE-367-length-49000-cov-10.005414_pt1 | contig 49000 bp, 47 predicted proteins | sample MGYA00375132_ERZ795048 | MGnify/ENA primary metagenome ERZ795048 (study PRJEB30177, sample SAMN05720225) | activated sludge metagenome | isolation source: Anaerobic digester | place: Hong Kong | collected 2014-12-17 ...
AAATGTATATATGTTTATCTCTATAAAGTTTTAAGCCTTTTTCCCTATGAGTACTATACCAATGAAGAAGCCAGTGAAGTAGTTACTGCCCTAACTGATCTTGACGGGACCCTGACCCTGGAGAACATTGCTGTAGGTGATTACTATGTACTGGTTTTTTATGATTCTAAACATAGTGAAAAAAGCACTGCCAGGAAAAGTGACCCATATATGTTGTATGATTCTGGCGATACTACGAATTATTCAACAGAAAGCCCGTATACTGTTTTAGACAATGAAAGCACTGTTGAAATTACGTCAGGCGCCACAACAGAGATTAGCATGACCTATGATGCCGCATATCACACCACTCCGGCAGGCGCGGCGTTTATTGATCAGGGCGGATGGGACCTTGTGCCCTGATGTGACCGCGTAATCCATTGTTGTTTATCCCCCTGTCCCCCTGAGGGGACAGGGGGCATGTCATAAGTTTTAACCATATATCAATTGAACCCGTACCTGGAGGGACGCTGTGAAGAACCCGGTTATTCTGTTTATCATGATTGTAATGCTTGCCCTTTTTTCATGTGATGATGTTGACAGCCCGTCTGACCCGGTGGGCACCCTTAAGGTCACCTATGATTTTTTCGCGGTGGGCGATTTCGGTACCCTGAGCGGTTCCGCCACGGGCCAGGTATATGTGTACCTGGTGCAGAAATTCGCCCTGTACCCTGACTACAACGTGATACAGAGCGCCTCGTCAGGCTCAAGCACTGCCAGCACCGGGACCATCACCATCAACAATGTCTACGTGGGTTATTATTACGTTGTGGTCTTTTACGACCAGAACTATGACGAAGACTGGACCGCGAGCTCCGGCGACCCTTACGCCATTTATGATGCGACACAGAGCGGGAACGCAACGTCCAATCCGTACGACGCCTGTGAAGGTGACGGCGCCATGATAACCATGACCAAGGGTCACACCCTTGACATCAGCATAACCTACAGCGGCAGCGACGAATTCACCTCCCGCAACGCCTGGCTGTTGTAGCCGCAGTAATTATTAAGAATGCCACAGAGACTCAGAGGACACGGAGATTTATAATATTTTTTATCTGTGGCAATCAGGTCCCATCCGTGTTTATTTTTTCCAATCCTCTGTGTCCTCCGTGCCTCTGTGGCTAATCTTCCTTATCGAAATCATCCGCAATTTTCCTGATGGCCACCACCCGCGAACCTCAAATTTTTGTTGCTTTACCCGTCATGTGGTATAGAATTGCAGCAGGGTATAGTGCCCCGCCTCATGAATCTTGTGCGGGGTCTCTTGCCGATACTTGCGGAGGATTTGCGCTGTATGGACTTTAATCTTTCCCTCGGATCATTCACCACTGAACAGAATTTTCATCCCCTTGACGAGGCGGCCGTATATGACGTGATGATTTTAGGCGGCGGCCCTGCGGGCCTCACCGCGGCCGTATACTGCATGCGCAAGGGCGTGAGCACCGCGATGGCGCTCAAGCACGCGGGCGGCCAGGTCGCCGAGACCTCGGGGATCGAAAACTATATGGGCTACCGCCACATCAACGGTATGGAGCTCGTGGAGAAGTTCAGGGAGCAGGTGCTCCAGTTCGGTCTCGCGTACGAGGAAGGCCCCGAGGTCGGCTCCGTTGAATACGGTAAAATCAAAAAGGTAACGATGAATGACGGAAGGACGTTCAGCGCCCGCGCGCTCATTGTCTGCACGGGCAAGTCGTGGAGAAAGCTGAACGTTCCCGGCGAGAATGAATTTATCGGCAGGGGCGTGGCGTACTGCTCCACCTGCGACGCGCCGTTTTTCGCGGGCAGGGACGTTATCGTTGTTGGCGGCGGCAATTCGGGCCTTGAGGCAGCGATAGACCTGGCGAAGATCGCGTCCAGGGTCACGGTGGTGCAGTTCCTTGAAAAGCTGACCGGAGACCGGGTGCTCATTGACCGGCTTATGGGGTTCGGCAATGTCGGCGTGCTGTACAGCCATGAAGTCGCGAAGATCAGCGGCGACGACGAGGTCAGGTCGGTTTCATTGAAAGACAGAACAACCGGCGCTCTTAAAGAAGTCAATGCCAGCGGTATTTTCGTGGAGATCGGCCTGGTCCCGAACAGCGGCCCGGTAAAAGGTGTTGTCGAGCTCAACCAGGCGGGTGAAATAATCGTGGACTGCGCGTGCACGACGAGCAGGCCCGGCATCTTCGCGGCGGGTGACGTCACCACCGTGCCGTTCAAACAGATCATCATAGCCGCGGGTGAAGGGGCCAAGGCCGCCCTTTCGGCGTGCGAATATTTATTGAAAGAATAACCATCACGGTGAAGGAGGTTGCCATGCCGTTACTTGATGACAAGGTCAAAGGCCAGCTCAGTGGAATACTGAAAAACATGAAAGATACGGTCACCCTGGTGTACGGCACGCAGGAGATCGAGTGCAACACATGCAGGGACACCCGCATGTTCATCGAGGAAATTGCTGCCCTGAGCGACAGGATCGGGGTCGAGGTCTATGACTTCGTGAAAGACAAAGAAAAAATGGCCTCGCTGAAGATAGACAAAATACCGGCCATAGCACTGCTCGACAAAACCGGGGCCGACACCGGCATCAGGTTCTACGGCCTGCCGGGCGGGTACGAGATCAATTCCTTTCTGCAGAGCCTTCTTGAAACGTCCGGCCAGAAGGAGCCGCTTCCCGACGCTCTTGCCAAAAGGGTCGCCGCGGTGAACAAGGACGTCCATATCCAGGTCTTCGTGTCCCTGACCTGCCCCTACTGCCCGGCAGCGGTGAGCACCGCGCACCGGCTCGCCCTTGAGAGCACAAACATACGGGCGGACATGGTCGAAAGCACGACCTTTATCCACCTCGCGCAGAAATACAGAGTGCAGGGCGTTCCCCGGATCGTCATCAACGAGAGCCATGTGCTGGAAGGCGCGCATCCCATGCCGGCCTTTCTCGATATAATCGAAAAACTGTAGCAGGCAGGGCGGTGGCCGGGTCACCGCCTGTTTTTTTTCACCAGGCCGGTGACGCACTCGATCACGTGGTCGGATTCCTCTTCGGTCATGCCGGGAAAAATGGGCAGCGAAAGCGAGCGCGCGAACACCCATTCGCTGCGGGGATAGTCGTCAGCCGAATAGCCCAGGCCCCGGTAATAGGTGAAGCGGTACAGGGGGATGAAGTGGACGCTCGTGCCCACTCCCTGTTCTTTCAGCGATTCGATGAACTCGTCGCGCGTGCACGAGAGCATTTCGGTGTTGAGCTTGAGCGGGTACAGGTGCCACGACGTTGTCCGGTCGTCCATGACCCGGTACAGGATGAGCTCTTCATAGTCCTTGAACGCGCTGTTGTATTTTTCAGCGATCTTTTCCCTCATCGCCTGCATGTGCCCGATTTTCTTCAGCTGTTCGATGCCCATTGCCGCGTTGAGGTCCGTGGTGTTGTATTTATACCCCGCGTACTCGACGTCGTACACCCAGGTCCCGCTCGCCGAGTAGCGGTTCCACGCGTCCTTTGATATCCCGTGGAGCCGCAGGGTGCGCATCATGTCCGCCCAGGCGCTGTTCCCGGTCACGGCCATTCCCCCTTCTCCGGTGCAGACGGTCTTGGTCGCGTAGAAGCTGAAACAGGTGATGTCTCCGATGGTGCCGACCTGCTTTCCCCGGTATGTGGCGGGCAGTGAATGTGCCGCGTCTTCGATCACGTGCAGGCCGCGCGCGCGTGCGGTTTCGAGTATGGGGCCCATGTCCGCGGGCTGGCCCGCGTAGTGCACCGGCATGATCGCGCGCGTTTTAGCGGTGATCTTTTTTTCGATCTCCGCGGTAGATATGAGATGGGTGTCGGGGTCGATGTCCGCCAGCATGGGAACGGCGTTGAAATAGCGGATGACTTCAGCGGTCGCGGTAAAAGTCATGGCGGGGATGATGACTTCGTCTCCGGGTTTCAGCCCGATGCAGTGAAGCGCCAGGTGCATTGCCGCCGTGCCCGAGTTCACTGCCACCGCGTGCGCGGACCCGACATACTCCCGAAAGCGCTTTTCGAAATCATGGGTTTTTTCTCCCATGGTGAGCCATCCCTTTCTCATTGAATCGGCCACGGCGTTGATTTCATCTTCGGTGATATACGGGCGGTGAAAAGGGACCTGCATGGTTTATATCCTGTTTTTATAGGGTGGGTAACATTCCCGTTGAATAAGCAGACCATCAGTCGCTATCTTTTTCAAGAATAATTTATTCGGGTTGCTTTTTTCTTTTTTCTCTGGTAACAGGGTCACGATACCGGATAGCGAGGTGGTTGTTCATGAAAAGAATCGTTTTTATTGTTTTATTTATTCCGCTTTTACTGCCAGCGGTGCCTGCGGTCCCGGATCAGGGGTTGTCAATCTCGATCGCCCCGTTTTTCGCGGCAGGCCCTGCGGCGGGGGTTGAAAAAAACATCAGGGACGATTTGATCGCCGCTTTTACCGCGCAGGGGATTGCTGCCGTTGCCAGGGACGACCTGGCTGAAGTTATCACCCCTGAAACCTGTTCCGGTAAAGATGACAGTGCCCTTTTTAAAAAGGGAAGCATTGCCACAACGCATCTGCTTGCCGGTGACGTTATTGTTCATGAAAGCGCTGAGACATCTGCAGCCGCTGAAGCCGTCGCGCCTCCTGACGGTGCCGGCGTTTCCTGTACCGTGCGCCTGTTCCTGTATTCGCTGGATGAGGGCGGCTTTGTATATTCCACCGAGGAGATCCTGCGGCCTGAACATTTTACTAAAGGCGCGGCCTCGCTCTCGGGAAGGGTAAAGCTCTTCCTGGAGGGGACGCTTCCGGTCGTGGCCGATATTGCCCTGGCTGAGTGCGACACCGAAAAGGAAGTTTCCCTGAAATGGGAGTGCTCCGGTGACGCTAGCGCTTACGAGGTGTTCCGTTCCGCTTTCCGTAACGGCCCCGCTGACCTGCTTGGCGAAACCGACAAAAAGGAGTTTGCCGATACCACGGGCGAACCCGGTGCCATCTATTTTTACCGGGTCAGGCCCGTTGCCGCGTCCGTCACGGGCGATCTTTCCGCGGCGGTTACCGCGTATAAAAAGATATCCTCTCCAGCAGGGCTTGACCTTGACGCGGTCCTCAAAAGCAAAAAGGAGAAGGACCCGGTGATAACCGATCCCGCGGAAAAAGAGCGGGTTGAGAAGGAACTTGCCATTGCCTCGAAGTATTACGTGAACCTGTTTTCGGTGAATTTCATCCTGACCGTGATCAGGCATTACATAAGAACCAACCAGGTCATCGTGCTGGAAAACGCCGCTGAGTATATTGTTGACCGGGGCAGAAGGACGGTTTATCTCGTTTATCCCGGGAAGTGCGTGATCAGGTTTTTTTGCAACAGGCTTTTTGTGTTTTACGAAGAGTGCCCGCCGCCAGATGGCGCCCTGACAATATCTTTCAGGAAAGATGACGATCCCGGGCGGTATCTCGCCAGCGGCTGGGACTCTCCGGGGTCGAAGATCACCTGGTCACGGGGGAACGAGTCGTGCCTGACGCTTCCGGTAAGCATCGGGGACCAGGGAAGCATGATCGATCTTTATCTCGGTGCGGTCATCTACAATGATCAGCTCGAATGCCAGAGGGCTGTCGTTTCCGCCAATGACACGCTCGTGGGAAGTTTTTGCGCGCGCCTGCGGGGAAGGTATTCCCTGTTTGTTCCCGCGCAGGTGCGAAACGGCAGGGACGATATTTCGCTGCGGTTTTATTTTCCTGACGCAACGCAGCCCGCTGAAATTTTTCCGGACAACAAGGACACCAGGGTCCTGGCCCTGGCCCTGGATAAACTCCAGGTATACCCGTATGACCGGGAGCGAGACCTTTTCAGGCGCATCATTGATAATTCAGTGGTGTTCGCCCTTCCTCTCGGAAAGCAGATTGACGTTACGCTCAAAACCGGCGAGTCCCTGAGCCTGCCCCTGTACGAGGGCGCGGGTATGGCATCGCAGTATTTCAGGAATTCCGCGGACTGGAAAAAAAGCACTCTGATTTTCGGAAGCAGTGATAAAGAGATCAGGAGAAAAATGAAAGAGGCGCAGAAAAAGTTAAAACGGTGACCTTTATGAAAGCGCGGTCCCGCTTTCATAAAGGCCGGGCGTGGTGTTTATATTTCAAGGATCCTGATTTCAACCCTGCGGTTCTTCTGCCTTCCTTCTTCCGAATCGTTTTCTTCGATCGGCCTGCTCGGCCCGTATCCTTTTGCCACAAAGCGGTCTTCCTCAATTCCCCTGCCGATAAGGTAGTTCATGACCGAAAGGGCGCGTTTCTGTGAAAGGGCCATGTTGTATTTGTTCGTTCCGACGTTGTCGGTGTGGCCGCTTATTTCAAGTTTCATGCCCGGGTTTTCTTTCATCAGGCTTATGACCCGCTGGAGCTCGTACTTTGATTCGGTGAGTATCTTATAGCTCCTTGTGGCGAAGAACATGTTGTTGAGGATGATTTTCGCCCCGACAACAAGCGGCTCGAGCATGATGTCCTGCCTCATTTCCTTGTAGTATTCAAGGTTCGTGAGGTCGATGCGCGTGGAGTAAAAGGTGTAGCCCTTGCTTTTCACCGCGATATCGTACAGCCTTCCCTTGTTGAGGATGACCATGAATTTCCCGTCGTCCTTGTTGCTCCTGATCCGTATCGACCGCGCGTCGTTTTTCACGTCGGTAATGGTGATCTCCGCGAGGAGTTTTTTCTCCGTGTCCCGCTCGTCCATGACCGTACCCGCGAAGGTGAGGACCTTGGACTGCTGCAGCTTCTCCGGGATGGGGATGGACTGTATCCGGTAAATCTCCTTTTTGCCGGGGAGCGCTTTCGCGTAGTAGAGAATTTCTCCTGACGCGGGGATCGTGATCAGCTTGTCTTCCTGCGGGGTGTTGATGAAACTGCCCAGGTTGACCGGTTTCGTCCATGAGCCGTCAAACTGTTTTTCGACCTTGTACAGGTCATAGCTCCCGCTTCCCCCGGGCCTGGTCGAGCTGAAGATCAGTGTTATGTTGTCGGCCAGTATTATCGGCCCGAACTCGCTGTAATCGGAGTTTATCGGCGCCGGCATCTTTTCGGGTTCGGACCAGGGCTCCCCGTCGCCGTCGCGGGTCGCGGTAAACAGCCCGAACTTGTCGTTGCCGCCCTTGGTTTTTTCCGGGCATTCACGCACGAAGTAGATCGTGTTCCCGTCAGGTGAAAGTGACGCGAAACCGTCATAGCCTTTTGAATTTATGGGTTCGCCCATGTTTACGGGCTCAGACCAGAGCTCTCCCTGGCGCTGGGATATCCACAGGTCGACGTCACCCAGGCCCCCTTTACGGGTTGAGGAGATTATCAGGCAGTTCTGGTCATAGGTGATAAACGGGCCGCCGTCATCGGCCTTTTTTGAGCATACCCGGTCAAGCAGTATGGGCTGGGTCCAGCCGTCCATGGTCTTGCTTCGCATGAATATTTTGTAACTGTTTTTTTCGAGGAAATCAGACTGGTATATCATGGTATTGCCGTCTGCAGAAATAGTGGGGCTGTATTCGGAGAATTCCGTATTTTGTTTTTTCGCAGCAAGGGCTGTGGCGATAATCAGGCACGCAATAAAACCGAGGATTTTTTTCATGGTCCTGTCCTCCGATGAAAAGAAAAGTTATACACACCAGGGTTAAGGCGGTTTGTTTTAAAGATCGGGTTGTGAGCAGATGATCTTTAATGCAGACTTTTAGCATGCATAAATAAATTTTACAAGCATATTATTGCTTTTTTTTGAAAGAGGTGAGCGCTTCATCCGCGATCCGGGGGTTCTTGCATGAAGCCGCCTTGTTTTTTAAAAGGGATGCCAGATACCGTGAAGAAGGGGCGGCTTTTTTGAGCACCATGATCGCCATCAGCGCGGAAAAATCGTTTTTAGTATTGATGTTCTCAACCAGGGATGGCACGGTTTTCGCGCCCAGGGAGACCAGCGCATCCGCCGCCCTGTCGCAGATGCCCTGGTGCGTGCTGCCGAGCAGGCCCACCAGGAGATCCATTGATTTTTTGTTGTCCGTGTTTATCGCTGCCAGGCACCTGATCCCCTGCTCAAGAACCGCTGCCGGGGAAGTTCCCTGCTGCTGGTCCTTTTGTTTCATCAGTGATCCCAGCGCGGACTCGATTTCCGGGCTCGCCTTTCGGGCTGCCGTGATAAACCCGATCCCGTCGAGGTTATCGTCTTCGTTATCCGATTGGAGAAGCGAGAGAATTTCCGCCTCTCCGGGGATAACGCCCGGGCATGAAAACCCGGTTTCCAGGCAGAAAACAGCGGCTTCATGCTTCTCTTCGCCGGTGTCAAGAGCGGTAAATATTTTCTGAATCGCGGGACCACTCAGGGCAAATACCGTTTTCAGGTCTGACAGGGGCGGATGTTCAGGCTCCGGTTCATCTTTGCGGTCAGTATCTCCCCTCCGGAAAAGAAACAGGAAATCGAGAATTTCCTGCTTTCGCCCGGTTTTGTCGTTTATAATATCGCGGCAGATGATTTTCAGTACGGCCTTCCTGCTCGCCGGGATGTTTTCATCCAGATACATTTTTTTCAGCGCGGGGTAGTGGCTCTTTTTATGATTATCAGGGACGAGTATGAAGTGTTTGTTGAAACAGTGAAGGGCGGCCCTGCTGTCATACGCTTCTATAGGGCTATATACCAGGGCCTGTATCATTTCTTCAAAGCAGGTTTCCTGAACGCGGTTGTTTCTGGCAATTCTTGCCGCTTCAGTGAAATATTCGTCAATACGTTTTATCTTTTCACGGGTGGATATTTTTTCTCCCCGGTGGGGAGAAAAAAGCTCTGAGAGCAGTGAGCTGGTGTATTCTGTTTTTTTGCAGCGCACCAGGGCGGGGAGGGCCGCCTTCCATTCAGCGGCATCCACACCGTCTGATGATATATAGCGTATCAGGTCAAGTAGCAGAAATGCTTCGTGATCGTTTTTGAGAACAGGGCCGCTTCTCAATGCTGTTATTACGAAGTCGTGATATCCATTGCTGGTTATGTCAAGGCGAAGGAGATAATCAATAAGTACGGAATGTATCTTTCCTTCCGCGGAGAACACGGGGATGGTTTTCGCCAGTTCTATTGCCCCGGTGATATTCTTATCTTCAGCGCTGAGGATTGATTTTATCTGCGCGGCCGTTGATGGGGATTCCTGAGGCGCGGGTTCAGCGCCCTGAACCAGGTTGGCGCACAGAAGTGCGCTGAAGATACAGGAAAACACAATTATTTTTTTCTGGCCGGTCATGGTTTCGGCTTGGTGCTATTGATTGGTGTATTGAGTTTATTGTCAATGATTGGTAAAAGGAGTCAATTGAAATATTGATCCGGAATAAAAAATTGGTCTTTCACGGATCGGATTCAGAGACAGTTGATGGCAAGCTATTATATTTCATCCCGCATTCGATGCGCTTTCAGTGGTGATCATTGCTGAAGATGTATTCCCGGTCTTTTTCGGATTCCCGTTCCATGGAATGTGCGTTTATTTTTTTACCGAATATTCCCAGCTTCGTGAATTCCCGGTCAATGAATTCGGTAATTTCGCCGGGAATATCCTGGTAACTTCCCCATATTTTGGTCTGCTCGATAATATAATCCAGCAGTTCCTTTTTTTTATCCCGGTATATCCGGTACTTGGCCTGTCTGAGCAGAGCGGCCGGTGCTTCCTGGTTCTGTTTCATGGATACTTTTTCCTGTTGATCTATTCTATTCGCGAAGACCAGTACATGCCGGTAAAGAAGCAGATAATGCTTATCACGATCAATGTTTCAGTCATGGCAATTTCTCCCGGATGTGATTAATTATTAATCGGAAAGTAGGGGGGCAAAATTTGAATAAGGGGACATAAATGGCGAAATTTTTTTAAATTTTGCCCGGTTGCGCGGGACATAGCTGTGCCTGGAGTGTATTTTAGCCTGGCGCTGCAGGTCATGTCTTCAGCGAGCGTATGATCTCCGTGATGCAGTCATCGTTATGGAGTGATGAAACCGTGATCAGGCGGTGACAGCTTTTTGAGAGCATCAGATTCAAGCCCCCGTCATCCCCGCACTGCCTGAAATCGGTTCTTATGCCGATTACCGGTATTTCTCTTGCATAGGCATAACCGGCTTCGAAGGCTGTTCCTGAATCGGCATCAGGTCCGTCAAGAACCGCGATGACCATGCGTGACCGGTCGATTCCGTCCCTGCAGCAGGTGAAAATATCTTCGGGTTCAGTATAGCTGGCGCATTCGTCCTGGGGCAGGAATATCTTTTCATTAAGGGCTTTTTCAAGGGCCCGGGCCAGTTTGTTGTTGAAGCTCCTTTCGGCTGCGGTAAAAAGCGGTCCTGCAAGATATATCATCAGGCGTTTCCTCTGAATGAATAGTAACGGTTACCGTGATAAAGAACGGTTGGATGTTGTCTTTTCGGGCATGTGATTTATTTCAGGACCCGAGTTTTTCCATGATTTTCAGGTGGTACTCATGGTCAATAATCCTTCCGGTTCTTCTTTCAATAAGGATGTTATAGCGCAACTGGCTGATCGTGAGTTTTTTTCTCAGCGTTTCCCGCTCTTCTTCTGTATGGCAGATCCTGATTAGATGCTGAATGGAAGAAATATTTTTGCGGAGTTCAACCTCTTCCGGAATGACCCCCGCATTTTTTAATATTTTATAGGCCATTCTCATGTCCGGTGGCAGATTATCAAGGCCGTCAGGGGGAAGGGGTTTGCCTTTTCCCGGGAGATTATCAAATTCGCCCCTGTCCATGGCTTCTCTGATTTTACGTTCTGCTATTAATTCAAAAGCATACATAGGAATGTTCCACCCCACCATTGTGAGTGAAGCATGCCCGGTGTCAATTATTTAACCGATGGTCCCGACAGGGGGAGCCTGATCCGTACAATCAGGCCGTTACATCGAGTCTGGCTCCCTTGTTCTCTTCCCTGATTTTTTCCATTACATCAGGTTCCGGTTTTTCCGTTGTCTGGGAACTGACATACCTGGTGGAATTGTCGAGAGCCCCTTTGGGAATTACGTTGAAATTGCTGAGTACATCTATTTTCATGGTATCCCTCCCTGGTTACAGGATATAAGTCTATACCCATAATTTTTTTTCGCAAGAAAAAATTATCTTTTTCAGGTGGAATTTCCATAAAAAAGGAGCATACATCTCTTGACAATACTCTGATAATAGTGCAATATGACACTATATAAAATTATCGAGTAAAGAAATGAACCTGAAAAAAGAGCATTATTTAATAATGAAAAAAATCCATCAGTTTTATTTTAATAAAATTAAAACAGGATACACTGATCCGGATGACATACAATTGATCCGGGAACTCATCGATTCGAAAATTTTAAACAGCACTTCATTTTATTTTACCAGTGACGGGAGCTGGGTCTATCAGAATTGTTTCAACATTCCTTTTACGCACCATGGTTTGCAAAAAGTCGACGAACTCGGTCTTATTTGATTGATCGGGATGAAGGCGGCTCTGGGGAGGATTGATAACCGGGCACTTTCATTAATTTCCGGACATTGAAATCAGCCCCATGCACAGGTACTTGGTGAAAGAAGCCATTTCATGGGGATGTTCAATTATTTCCTGGCGCAGATGTTCACTCATGAGAAAACGGTCCTGATCTGAAATTTCTTCACCGATTACATCACGGAAAAGATCGGTGTTGAAACTGAAGTTGATCGTTCTGTTCCGTATTCCCCGGTATATGGCGAGGTAGTCTTCCCAGATGCTCTGAATGATGGATTCTATTTCATCAGTTCCGGAAAGCCCCACTGATTTATAAAAGTCCATGAAAAGAGGTCGTTTAATGGTTTCCATAATTCGTTTAATTATACAATAATATATTCACTCTGTCCATATTTTCTGATATTTTATTAAGGTTGTGATCACTACGCAACAGTTGTCAGATTGTTGCATAAAAAACTTTATTATGTCTCACTGTATCATACAATATTAATTATGTCAATTTATGTGGCACTATTAATTGAAAAAAATGATGATTTTTATCGCTTTACTGATGGATCAAGGGGCATGCTGATCAAGGGCAAAATAAGCGGAGATTTCCTGTTTCTCATTCTTCGACTTTGACGGTCAGTCCTTCCGGTTTGTTTATAAAAAGGAGTGATCCGTACACATCGGCGTCCTTTCCCGTGGCTGTTTTATCGGATAAGATACTGTTTTCGCAGCCACCATGGAGCAGGGACTTAATGGTATCCCGGGCGGAATAATCGATGTTTTGTGACCGTACCAGTGCCGCTATGCCGCTGATATAGGCCGCGGCCATCGAGGTCCCTTCCATGGGGCCGTATGCTCCGGGATCAAGCTTAAGGCCGCTTAACTCGAAACGGAAAATACCGATTCCGGTATTGTCCTGTTCTTCATCAGTCATGAGTTGAAACCCGATTGTATTTGCAGCAGCGATATTCTCGGTCAGGGCGTAAGAGAATAAGTATGCGTTATTGCCTGTTTCACCTGACATCAGATCAAGTTCAATCCCTTCAGTGAACGGGTCCCTGCCGCCTGAACTCAAGACGACCCTGAAAAAATCCTGATCGATCTGAGTGTTTACAAATGCGTAGAAGCTCAGCACTGCCGAATCATACGATGAGAGCGTGAAAGATTTATATGCCCTGTCATCGGTCCCGGGTTCATAACCGCCTTTGTCCCAGTCTTCAGGATTTACCAGAACCGGGAAGGTGCCGAATCCGAGATCCAGGATTTCATTGTCCCATCCTCCGTTAAGGACCCATCCTGATTCAAGATCGTCACTGATTACTTCTTTAAATCCTGCTTTTGTGCTTAAAAGCTCCTGCCCCGGAGCGGCGATATCCACTGTTTTTTTACCGTAGTTTGAGAATGGCGCCAGGGAATCGGCACGGTCAAGTGCGGCGGCGCAGATAAGATTATCATGCTTAAAAGAGCAGGGGTAGAATGATGTGACGGTGTCGCCGTCTTTTCCTCCCGAGTCATTATTCATTCCTTTCCCGTCATAATTACCGTTGCCTGCCGCCGCAACCGCGACAATATCGGATTCCCGGGCGAGGTCCAGCGCGTCGCTCATCGCCCGGTCAAAAGGTATTTCGCTTCCGAACCCGAGGGTCATGATGCTGGCCCCGTTTTCCGCTGCGAAAGCGATGCCCTGAACGATATCCGATGTTGTGCCCCTTCCGGTTTCGTCAAGCACGCGCACCGCCATAAGCGCCGCTTCCCAGCAGAGGCCGGCTATTCCGGTGCCGTTATTGCCCGCGGCGCCGATGATCCCGGCCATGACAGTGCCGTGCCCGTTCAGGTCCATGGGATCGTCATCCTCATCAACAAAATCGTAGCCGTGCGCGGCGATCCCTTTTCCCGAGCCGTCCCACATGTTTGAAGCAAGGTCCTGGTGCGTGTAGTTGATTCCGGTGTCAATGACAGCGGTAATTATCGTGCTGCAGTCATGAACGATGTCCCATGAGAGATCAAAATCATCACTTGTAACCGGAGGGAATTCTTCGGAAGCATCGTCACCGGATGTTTCTGCAGGCGCGGCAGCCTCAGGCCATTGGTGCGAAAAATCAGGGTCGTCAGGAAGGGCCTGAGCTGTGTAAATATAATTTCTCTGAGCATAGACAACGGATTTTTCCTTTTTACATATGTCCATGGCTTCTTCAAAGGTCCGGTCAGGCTCGAGAAGGACCCTGGTGAGGTTTTTAAACGAAAGCTCCTGGTATTCTTGGCCGGCGATCCTGACGATGAGAGACATTTTTTCTTTAAAAGTCGTCTCCGGTTTAAACATGATGAGTATTTCATGCTCGGCAAAACCTGAAAGAAACCGGGATTTAAACTGAATGACCTTTTCAGCGCCGAAACCGATTATCACCAGCACCGCAACCGTGAGTATCGCGGGGATGATTTTTTTCTGTATCAGTGTTCGTGCCGCTTTCATATGAGTTGTCAGTCCTTTACCGTAATAGTGACCGGGTCTGAAAGAAGGCCTTCAGTGCCTCCGTTATACGGTGAAAACCCGGCGATACGGATATGCCATGTTCCCGGTTCAAGCCTGAGCTCGGCTTCAGTGGGAGAGAGCGGGCCTGATTCGTACGTGACGGTCATGCTCAGCGCTTTTTCCGGGGTGCAATGTTTATCTCTGCTGTAATATATGCGGTACCCTCCTCCGGGGCAATTTACTCCTTTTTCCCTGTTCGGCTTCCAGGAAAGCTTGCAGTTTTTTGTTGCTGATGCCGGTGCGACCCGGGAAGTCGGGCTCAACTCTTCAGTTTCATCATAATCAAACACGCGGTCTTCATTATCATCCGTTTCTTCAGCCGCGTAGGCGCTTGCACTATTCTCTTCAGAAAACGGGGATCGTTTTTTTTCTTTTATGGATGTAATGCTGACAGTTTTTTTATGCACTGTGGTGATGCCGTCATCACTGCCGGATACTGTCGCCGGGCTTATTTTTTTATCATTGATGGTTTTCAGGGAAAGCGAAATGTTTTCATCCGGCTGAGGGGACAGGTCTTCGCTGCTGCTGCATGAAACCGTTGACAGCAGGCATGCCGCTATCAGTGCCGCGCATATTTTTTCAGTTCCCGCCGTCATTTCTTTTCTGGGCCTCGTCCATTGCCTGCTTGATTTCAGGCGAAAGGTTTTCAAGTATTCTGTTTGAAAGATGGTTAAAAAGGTGCATGGTATTTTCAAGAATCCCCAGTGAGGCAATGGACATTTCTTTTTTATTCCCCTGCGTGTCGTGAAAAATCATGTCAACGCTTCTGTCGTTTCTCCAGGCGATCTCAATTTTTTCGATGCCTTCTTTATCCAGCCCGGGAAGAGGGCCGAAATCATACGGCTCATCAGGGGCGATGCCGCCGATTTCCATGCATTCTGCGACAAGGCGTTCAACATGAATACACGCAATTTCTTCAACCTGCTGGGCCATTCGTACGATGCGAATTATTTCCCCGACTTTTTTATATGTCTCAATGTCCATCCGATCACTCCATGTTTTGTCTGTAAACATGGTCAGTGCTATCATAGAGGGGTGTGAAAATCAACTTATTAATTGTTCAGAAAGCGCTATCAGGGCCTTGCCCATGTTTCAGGTTCGGTGCGCAGGTATTTTGACATGAGCTGCAGGATCATGGTGCTTTCGCTGAGGCTGATTATTTTATAGCGATAATATTCTTTGCCCCTGCCGATAATTTTTTTCAGCTCTATGATAAGGATGTTCCCGGCAATTCTGTAAGTCCTGGTTTCTTCGTTCAATTCATGCCCATCAAGGTACTGTTCACTGTATATTGCCCTGCCGTCTTTATGAAAAACATATTTTTCATAGAGCAGAAAGGTCCCGTCCGGATCGTGCCGGCGCCATTCTCCCAGTATCAATGACGCATAATCTCCGCTTCCTTCCGGAAGGAGGAAAGCCAGCGATAACAGAACGTACAGGAATCCCGTAATTTTCATTGGCGAGTAATTTCTCCAGCGACCGGAATAGTGTATTTCGCGGAGGTTTCAATATCAAATACTTTTTTTACGGGATTTTAACTATACAGAGCGCATGAGATGCCTTCATCAATTGGGATGCAGTGAGCGTATGATTTCATCCAGCTGTTTTTTCATGGTAGTGTGAATAAAGGACCGGATTTTTTCTTTTTCCCAGGATTCTCCATTGTTTTCAAACAGTATCACCCAGCTTCTGTCGTCACCGGTGTGCGACCCAACCACCTTTCCTACTCCACCGCACGTCGTCCCATTGAGGCGCAGCTGCATGTCACTGAAAATCGACCCTTTTACCCATTTCACTGCTTCGGTAAAGTTCGCGCAGATTCCGGCAGTGCTGATGTCCTTGATGAATCCAGTAAATAATTTTTTTTCGATTTTAATACTGAACGTTGCTTTGTAATAATCGGTGCATTTAACGCGCAGGTATTTTCGGCGGCCCCGCGCTTTCTCTTTCTCGAGTGCATTTATAAGGAACGGTAATGTTTTTTCACACAGGATGGTCTTTTTGTCATTTTGAATCGGTATTTCAAAATCGTAAAATGGCGATCTTTCTCCATCGTTGTCCCCGGTTCCGATTATTGCTCCAACCGTGGTTCCCCCTGTTTCAGGGATCTCTTTGATTTTTTGCACCATATGAATCAGGTCTATGGAGCAGGGGACTTCAAAAGTGTTTATGATGAGAATTGAATTGTTGTAGCGTTTTAATATATCATGAATGATCGCATGATCGGTGATACAATAGGATTCATATTCATGTTCACAGGTTTTTTTCTCGAGCCATTCACCTTCTCTCCTGTCCGCAAAAAGGAAGAATGTTTTTTTTGAGTGAGTAAAATTTTCATTATTTCCGCATCCCTGCATGATGATTACCTCCAGCACTAAATAGCGAGAATTTTTTTTATGTATCTTTACGCTGGTTCAATTTTATTGACTGGAATGATGTCTACTGAATAATGATTAATACACCAGGGAAAGTTTTTTTCCTGATGTTATCCAGTCTGTATAAAATTTATTTTTTTGTTTATACAAATAAAGAAAATATAAAAATTTATATATTCATATAGTTAATATATAAATTAACATTTTTATATAAAAATGAATACCTTGCATTGAGGAAAAAGTACAAAAAATTTTTATTTTCCATAAAAAATTGATATTTAAAAAATTTTAACTTGATAATTGTGACTTTAGTGACTAGGAAAAACACATATGATTATTCTCAACCAATACTGGAGGGCATAATGAAAAAAACGAGGATGAAAATCGGCATAATACTGTTCACCGCAGCGGCTCTTTTGACGTCCTGCGGGTACAACACGATGCAGGGCCTTGAAGAAGAGGTCTTCAGCGCCTGGGGGGACCTTGAGGCAACCCTTCAAAGAAGGGCTGATTTAATCCCAAATCTCGTCAATACCGTTAAAGGTTACGCGTCACACGAGAGACAGACTCTTACCGCGGTCATCGAGGCGCGCGCAAAAGCAACGCAGGTAACGCTAAAACCCGGCGACCTGAGCAATCCTGAAGCAGTAGCGCGCTTCCAGCAGGCGCAGGGAGAGGTTTCATCCGCCCTTTCACGGCTTATGGTCGTTATTGAGCGCTACCCCGATCTGAAGGCAGACCGGCAGTTTACTGATCTGATGCATCAGCTTGAAGGTACCGAAAACAGGATCAACGTGGCCCGCCAGCGCTATAATAAAGCGGTGAAGGATTTTAATTTTTCCATCAGGAAATTTCCGTACAACATTACCAACAATATCCTGCTGAACCTTGAAAGAAAGGAATACTTTGAGGCTGACGCTGAAGCCAAAAAGGCCCCGAAGGTCGAATTCTGACCGCAAGGCCCGGCCTCAGTGTTATGGATGTACCAGGAGAACAGGAGGGGAAGCGAATGAAAAAAACCGGAACACTGCGTATTATCAGACAGGTGGCTTTGTGCCTTTTTCTCGGGACAATGGCCACGAACCTCTATGCACGTGAAGTTCCGGTTTTAAAAGGCCGCGTCAATGATTACGCCGGGATGCTTTCCCCTTCAGCGCTTTCTTCTCTTGAAGTCAAACTCGCGGGCCTGGAAAAAACTGATTCAACCCAGATAGCTGTCCTCACGGTTCCGTCACTTGAGGGGGATTCACTTGAGGATTTTTCGATTCGTGTCGCAGAGGAATGGAAAATCGGGCAGAAAAAGCTCGACAACGGCGCTCTGCTGATCATTGCCAGGGATGAGCGGAAAGCACGCATTGAGGTCGGTTATGGGCTTGAAGGGAGCCTTACCGACCTGGTAAGCGGAAGGATCATTGACGATATTATAAGGCCGCATTTCAGGGCCGGCAATTACGACGAAGGGGTGAACGCGGCGGTCGACGCGATGATTTCGGTTGTGCGGGGCGAGTTCAAATCTGACGGGATTCCCGGTAACGGCGTGAACGGGGCGAAGGGGGCGGACAAATATGCTTACCCTCTTCTTTTCCTGCTGATTTTTATCGGCATCATCGGCTCAATTAAAAGAATTATGGGCGGTGTTGTCGGTTCCGTGCTTTTCCCCATAGCCGGGTTGTTTTTTCTTCCTTTTGGTCTGTGGCTGCTTCTTCTTATCCCGATTGGTTTTATCGCGGGCCTGATTCTTCCGTCATTATTTATGCTTTTCGGCATGACCGGCGGCAGGCATTACGGCGGATTCGGCGGCGGCGGTTTTTCCTCCGGCGGCTTCAGCGGCGGCGGCGGCGGATTCGGCGGCGGCGGTGCTTCCGGCGGATGGTGAGTGTCATTCAATAAAATTATTACGAGGTATGGAATGAAAAACCTTGCTGCGGTTTTTTTAACTGATGATGAACAAAAATTGATTGAACATGCCGTACGGGAAGCCGAAAAGAAGACTTCCGGCGAAATTGTCCCCATGGTCGTATCCTCGAGTTATCACTATCCGGTTTCCAATGTCATCGGGGGCCTCGCGTTATCGCTGCTCATATCAATTATTGTTTCCCTTGTACTCAAGAATGACAGCATGTGGATGTTTCTGGGAATCGTTATGCCGCTTTTTCTCGTTATGCACGAATGCGTTAAGCGGATATACCCCTTGAAGCGTCTGTTTATATCGGACAGGGAAATTAACGAAGAGGTCGAAGAGGCCGCGCTGAAAAATTTTTATTTAAGCGGACTGTATCGGACAAGGGATGAAACCGGCGTCCTCATTTTTATTTCGCTTTTTGAACGGAGGGTCCATGTCCTTGCAGACCGGGGAATACATTCGGTCGTGAAGCAGAACACCTGGGACGAAATTGTTGCGATTATCATCGACGGGATCAGAAAAAAAGACCAGGCTGCGGCCATTGTTCGCGCGGTCACGCGGGTAGGAGAGATTCTCGGCGGCAATTTTCCGGTCAAACCTGATGATACTGATGAACTGAAGAATTTGATAATAGACAGGTAAATCATCCGGCAATGAATTTTTTGCCTGTTATCAGAAAATATATGACACACCGTTAGAGGAAGTTGATAACACTTTCAGCAGCATTTTCCAGAATTGAATTATCATCCCATAAAAAATTATTAGTGAGCGTCTTATCCTGTATTTCTTTGATTTTTTCAATGCGGATGATATTTCGAAGATCTCCGTCCCTGCCGATCAATTCCCTTACCAGGGGATAGTATTCACGCGCTATTTTTCTGTTTCTTATCTTTTCAAGTTCAACAACGCGGTTTCGCTCATAGTATTTATGTGCCTCTTCTGATATCTCTACCTGATCGGCCTTAGACCGGATGAAAAGCTTGTCGCTGTTCGTGTTTTCTTTTCTGAGGAATCCCCTGTAGGGATTCATATCCCTCTGGGGTGACATGAAATTTTTGTGAATTATCATATGAGCCTCCTGTATTAAGTTATGTCACCAGGGCTCCTGTTTATAGTATCGTCAAATATGTGACATATTTCAGCAAAAATATCGGAAAAATAGTTGAAAAATTTTAGAAAATAATTAAATTATTAAATATTAAAAAGTAGGTATTTTATGGATTCAACCATAGTATTAATATTGTTTTTAGCTGGATGGTTTATTCTGAATCGGTGGATTCTCCCCCGGATGGGGGTTAATACGTGAATAAGCCAGAGTTGTTCTCTGGATGAGACGAGTAAGAAGGGGAAAAAAGAGAAAATAAAAAGGCCTGGTTCTTAGGAATTCGTGCCCTGTTAAAATTTCATTTACTATGTGAAGCGATATATTTTTCAGCTTCGAGCCAGTCTGAAATATCACTCCCTGATTTATTAAATTGCTGCCGGTCAAGAAAATTATAATAGGCTTTGAGCTCCACCTCGCGGCGTAATTGCATCGGATCAATTACGCCATGGACTTTTTTATGGGTTGTCCCGGCTTTTGGTGATTTTTTTGTTGGTTTGTCCGTTTTTTGTGCCCTCATGGCCCCCTCCCTCTGAGTTAATACTAAGTATGAAACGAGAAGTATAAGAACACGCTACGGGAACGTTACTTAATAATTTATTCAATTCACGTATTAATGATACTACACCTCGTTTAAAGTATCAAGTCAAATATTATTTGGCCAGGTAAGACAAACCATCGTTATAACACAGAAAATTCGTTGCTCACCCCCTCATATCGATATATCCATCCTGTCCAGCCTGATTTGCGTTGCCCAATATGACGGATCCGATATATCCCCGGTGTTGATTCATCGGGAATATCCCATTCAGCGGTTATCAGGGAATACGCAACATAACTTCTTTTCCATCGATAACGAGTCGTGGGGTCCCAGTCATAGGCAACGGGTTCCCAGTCTCCTGAAGCAGCTTTTTGTTCAACCACGAGAAAACTTTCCTTTGACTTCACTGTCAGGTTATTGTTGGGATGCCCTCCCCAGAAAACAGCGGTTGCCGTTTCGCCCCTGTTATATGCAGTGAGCGGCTGTGTTTTAACCGAACCGAATTTTTTCCCCAGAGGAACATCGTCAAAAACAACATTCCCGGCAATCTTGAAAATTGCCGTATCCTCCAGTCCGTCTTCGACTGTTTCCAGGTCTACCGCGTAATCAGGTGTCGGTGTCCCGGGGGTGAATGTTTCAGCCAGTTCATGCAGGATCTGGCGAATCGCGTTCAAAGAATAGGGGCCCATAAGGGTCGCGCCACCTTCATACTGCTGTGAGGCATATTCTTCCCTTGTCGTCAGGTAGCGGAGGTCGCTGTTTGAGGTTGAATTAATAACTACCGTATCCAGGTCAGTGAGGACTTTTTTGATTTCATTTTTTATACGTCTTCCGGACATTGTGGTAACTTCACAGGGCAGCGTGGCAATGGCGAGCGGTCCTATTCGGAGTATCTGAAAGGGCTGGTTCATGTTCCAGGCCTTGCCGTTGGGGAGCAGCCGGTTCAGTTCATCAAAATTCAGGGTCATCCTTTTTTCGAGCTGGCAGTCCATCTCGGCGTAAAGTTCAGGGCCGGGAACTATGGTCCGCAGAAGAATATCGGCGATTGATGGAACCGGGTCCTGGATAAGATCGGCGAGGTTTGATGCGGTGTAATCATCAACGTCGCGCGGGCTCCCCTCTCCGGCGGCAACCATTCCGCTGTCTCCGTCTTCGGTGGATCCGGCGAAAAAGCCCACTCCCGCAGCGCCGTTGCACAGTGAACATCCACTTTTGCTCTCGTCGAGTTCTTCCTCGTAATATACATCTTCTTCGGCGATATATTCCGGTTTGATGGGCATTGCCTGGGCCGCGGCAAAAACCTGGCGAAAATCGATGTTCCCGGTCAGTTCGGTTTCAGCTTCATCAAATATTTTTTCGGCAAGAGCAGTTACGGTCTGCGCCCGCATGGCGACCCTGGCGTGGTCATTCGGCCCGTCCGCTATATAGTCTTCAGTGCCGTCCAGGGATACATCGTTGTCCGGATCGCTGTCGCTGTTAAAAACCAGGGCGTCTTCAGGAAGATTGCTTGAGGTGTCCGCCGCATCGCTGTAGGCGAAGGCCGCGGTGAAACCCGTTCCGGCAAGGTAGTCTGCCCCCATCTTTTTTTCAATGAGGTACGAGGCGTATCCGTTGATATCGCCGTTGATCAGGCTCAAGTGACTTCCAGAGACATTGGGATGGATCGGGGCCCAGTTATACATGCCGATTTCCGTGCCATCGGCGTCGATGAGTTTGAGCTGGTGCATCTGCCTGTTGGTGTCGTCAAAAGTGCCGTCAGGAAGAAGGTAATCATCCGTGTCCCGATTCAGAACATACGCCTCTTCGGATCTCTGGCGGCTCAGCCGTTTGAATCTTTCGGGAGAGAATTCATCGTGGTTGAAATAAACCCGGCCGGGTGAGAGATTGTTGTGGGCCATCACGATGGCATCGTATACTCCTTCGATAATGGTGTCGTAGTTTCCCTGGTGGAAGGTCATGCCCGCGAAAATGTTTAACGCGTATGTCCTGAAATATCCCCCGGGGCCGCTGTGGGTATGGGTCGCGCTGAGCACCACGTTTTTTTCCGTATACCGGGAGCCGAATTCATCCTTCAGCTTGTTGAGAACATCAACATAAACACCGGTGGACATCAAGGGTATTTCCGCGGTTACCAGCACGATGCTCTTGCCGTTTCGCCGGTCTTTGATGATGAAGGCCCGCGCCCGCTGCCGCATGAAAATACCGCTGCCGACCTGGTTGAAGTCGCAGTATCCGGCGAACATTACTTCCGCTGCGGGGCCGGTGATGTCCTGGCTTCCGCATCCGACCATGAAGGGCATTTCATCGGCTGACGGCAGGTCGCCTGAACCTGAATAGGACCCCTGGTCCTCTGTTCCCATGGTGTCGTCTGAATATGAATCATCCGATGAGTTGAACTGGCATGAGAGCGGAAAAATCATCAGCATGATCAGGACGAGTATTTTTTTAAACGCCATAATGGACCTCCCGGTGCGGATTCTCATGATTTTCGATAAATTAAGGCGACAGCGATAAATCGATATTTCGGCTATTAATATGTTGAGTGATCACTCACTCTGGGCAATGCTGTTACTTTAATTCAGGATGCAGGGCTGTCAATAATAATCACGGACGGACGGTCTTTTTTTTCCATCTTGACTGATTCTTTTTTTTGTTAGAAAATCATATTCAGGATCACCGGTGATGGAGGTTTATATGGCTGGAGATTTTATCCGCAAAATTTTAAAAATTTATGCCTCAGAAAATACAGAAATTTCAACTGATATCAATGAGAAAACGATTAGTTCACGGGAAGGCGGGAATATCAATCGCAAAACAAACAAAAAGGAAAAACGTGACAGTGCCAGGGATGATGATGACAACAACGTTCGCGGCGTCATAGCAACACAGACGGATGAAATAAAAAAGATGTTCCAGCACGTAATTGAACCCGAAGAGCGAACACTCAAGAATTATTTAAATCCCGGGTTCTGGAAAGCGAAACAGGAACTCTACCGGGGTATTAAAGAAAAAGAAAAGCAGGACCTCAATGTTTTTGAGGTTTTGTCCGAGGGGGCGCGGCCCACGATTGAATACTACATCCTCATCGTGCTTTCATGCATCATTGCCACAACCGGCCTGCTGCAGGGTTCCACGGCAACGATAATAGGCGCAATGATCGTTGCCCCACTCATGACTCCCATTCTCGCTTTTTCTCTCGGAGTTATCTGGGGCGACGGAACAATCATTAAAACATCCCTCTCGTCACTGGTGAAAGGCATCATGCTTGCGATTGCCATTTCGTCCTTCATCGCTTATTTTATTCCCATGCCGGGTTATTCAGCGGAGATCCTTGCACGGACGAAACCAAACCTTTTTGATGTTATTGTTGCTCTCGGCTCAGGAATAGTCGGCGCGTACGGCAACGCGAATAAAAAAATCAGCAATACCCTTGTCGGGATCGCGATAGCCGTTGCCCTGATGCCGCCGCTGTGCACGGTCGGTATCGGGATCGGGACATTCAACAGGCAGGTCGCATCCGGCGCTTTCGTGCTCTTTGCGATTAACCTTGTTTCGATATCCCTTGCCGGCGCGGTTGTTTTCTGGGCGATGAAAATTCATCCGACACTTGCGGATGAGGGGAAGGTGATGAAACGCGCGTTGTATCAGATCGTCCTTTCTGTAGTTGTACTCGGCGCTATTGCGATTCCCGTCGGCCTGTACATGTTTGAGGGCTATCGGGAAAGCACGGCCCGGCAGACTTTCCAGGCGATTCTTTTAGAAGAGATGCCTGATACCTCAATTTTTGACATTCGAATTGAAAAGCACCGTGACCGTTATTTTTTTCTTTTAACGCTCAGCGGAGAAAAGCTTCCGGAAAAAAACAGTGTGAATATGCTCAGGGAGAGGATGAAAAGAGAGTGTTCCGGAATTGAGGATTTTAAAATCCGATTTATTAAAAGCAGCCTGCTCGTGGATGAAGTTCCTGATAATGAAACTGCCCGTTAAATTTCCGGCAGCGAGAGGGCAACAGGTTTATGTAATCAGGAATCTTCGTTTTTGGTCAGTATGGTGTTCAGGTCCTCGGCGGATTGTACCAGCCCCTGTGCGGTGCCGGCAAGCTCTTCCGATCCCGAGGCGAGGTGCTGTGTTGATTCATTGATGATCGACAGTGATTTGGTAATTTCGTCAATCGCCGATTTCAGTTCTTCCATTGATGTTTTCAGTTCGGTCGAGCCGCCGAGGATTCCTTCAGCGTGTTTTTGCACCTGGCTGTTGATTTCGAGATCGCTATTGGAAAGATCGTTCACCTCCGCTATCATCGTGGCGAGCTTTTCCACTATTTCAGCGATGCCTACCGACGTGTTCCCTACGTTAACCAGTGAGTCGCTCGTAAGCTGCAGCTCCCTGTTTGTGTCACCGACAAGCCTGGTGATCTCTTTGGCGTTTAACTGTGTTTTTTCGGCGAGCTTGCCTATCTCTTCAGCAACAACAGCAAAGCCTTTTCCGGATTCGCCGGCGCGCGCCGCCTCTATGGAAGCGTTAAGCGAAAGAAGGTTGATCTGGTCGGAAATGTCGTTTATCATGCTTGTCGCTTCAAAGACCTTCCCGCTGGAGTACAGGGCGTTCTCCATGGACTTTCTGCTTTTATTCACTTCATCCTCGGACTCGTTCATGCGCATATTGAGCTGGTCCTTTATTTTTATGGCGTCAGTCATTTTTTCTGCGCTTTTTCCCACAAGGTCAAACATTGTTTTAAGGTTGTCTATGAATTCCTGCGTCCTCTGCTGCTGGAGCAGGGACATCTCTGAAGACGATTCCGCGCTTGCCGCTATCTCTTCAACTGCGGAAGTGATTTCCTCAAGGCTCGATGCCTGTGACTGGGTATCATCATTGAATGACTCCGATCCTGTTGAGATTTCCCCTGATATCATGCGCAGGTTTGTCGAAACCTCGGAACAGGTGGCAACGATTTTATTGATCCTGTCGAGCTGGTCCGTTATGGAAAGGTTTTTCTTTTCCATTTCACGTATATTCGCTTTCACAATGCTGAGAATAAGAAAACACATGGTTGCTATAAACGCCGCGACCACTGCAAAATTTGTTGTCGTCGATTTCATTTTTTCCGGCTTGATAAGGCCTTCGGCGGTAAAGACGATGATTCCGCCTGCGATGACAACGATAACCGTAGTGATCAGCATTGATGTTTTGTCCCCGAAGAGTGTGATCATGATGATAAACATGAGGAGGTACAGGAGATAAATATATTTTCCTGATTCTGTAGGCACCCGGTATGCCTGAAGGAAGATAAGAAGAAGGGGGATGTATACCCCCAGGGTTGAGGCAAGTTTGTATAAGCCGGTCTTTAAAAAGATGAGACACACGCAGAAAGAAATGGCGATTATTGACATCGTGATGTTATAAATAAGGCCTGCGGCGTGGGGAGTCATAATGTTCGTCAGCATTGTCGTAATCAGGATCAGGACCAGGCCGCAGATTTCAAACCACAGAAATACTTTTGCCTTCTGTTGCGACATGAAGGAACTCTGGGCATATTTCTTAAGAAAAAAATTGTAAAGTGATGATGTATTTTTGCTCATGGCACACCTTCTTTCTGTTGAGTCTGTTATATTTTACCCTTTTTTTCAGGGGGAAAACAAGAACTTTTTAGGTATAGAATAATTTTTAAGTTAAGCGGATTGTTTGCTGGTTTTCCTTTGCCTGTTGTGTGAATTTTCATGAAAACTTTTCATGTTTCGTCCGGTTCCCCTGTTTTTTTTAAAGGGCTTGATTTTTTCGTGCGGATTATATTGATTATAACCCCCGGTTGCGGTGGCGGCAGTCACTGTTGCGGTTTTTTAATAGGGCCATGTTAAATGCCGGTAATGCCGGGTCGCGGTGTTGCCTTTAATTAAAGAGGGAAGCAGATGGAGACGAAGTATACTTTTTGCCGCATATGTGAGTCGTTGTGCGGTCTTAAAGTGACAGTTGACAACAATCGCGTTGAAAAAATCGAGCCTGACCGGGAAAATGTCGCTACCATGGGAAGTTCCTGTGTCAAGGGGACACGCCAGCATGCCATATACGATTCCGCCGACCGCCTGCGCTATCCCCTGAAGCGCGTTGACGCTACTTTCGTGAGGATTTCCTGGGACCGGGCCCTTCGCGAGATAGGAGACCGCTGCCGGACCATAATAGCCCAATACAGTCCTGACTCAATAGCGATGTACCTGGGAACAGCCGGCGGTTTCAGCATGCTTCATCCCCTGTTCGCCCAGGGCTTTCTCACCGGGATAGGTTCGCGCAGCATGTACGCGCCCCATACCCAGGACTGCGCCAACAAGTTTGCCGTGGCCCGGCTGATGTACGGCTTTCCCTATATACAGCCGTTCCCGGACGTTGACCGCACCGATTTTCTCGTGATCGTGGGCGGCAACCCTGCCATATCGAAATTCAGTTTTCTGCACCTTCCGAACGCGATCAAACGTTTTAAGGCGATCACCGGAAGAGGGGGCAGGGTCATCTTTGTCGACCCGAGGCTTACTGAATCGGCAAAGGCAGCGGGCGAGCATATCTTTATCAGGCCCAACACCGATGTGTTCTTCTATCTTTCTTTTCTGGCCGAACTGGACAAGCGGCAGGGCATAGACCATGACCGTGCAGGCCGCTACATGAAGGGGCTCGACACGGTACTTGCCCTGGCGCGGAACTGGCCCGCTGAAAAGACCGCCCCGGTAACCGGTATTGCCGAACAGGTCTTGAAAGGCCTGGTAGCCGCGTATATGAACGCTCACAGCGCCGCCCTGTACTGTTCAACCGGCGTGAACATGGGGCCGGCCGGGTCCATGTCGTTCTGGCTTCAGGAAGTGATCAATGCGGTTTCCGGAAACCTGGACCGGTTCGGCGGGACGCTGGTAGGACGGGGTGCGGTCGATTTTCCCGCTCTCGGCAAAAAACTGGGCTTTCTGCTCAGGACGGACACCTCGCGTATCGGCTCCTTCCCCTCGGTGAGCGACTGCTTTCCGGGCGGTATCCTCGCCGATGAAATAATGACCCCGGGCCCTGACCAGGTGCGCGCTCTTTTCTGCACCGGGGGGAACCCCCTGAACACGATGTCAAATTCCCGCCGCCTTAAAAAGGCCCTGGAGTCTCTTGACCTCATGGTCGTGGTCGATATTTTTCTCAATGAAACGGCCTCGGTCGCTGACTACGTGCTTCCCGCGACGACCTTTTTCGAGATGCCCGACATCCATTTCATTTTCCCCCTGTTGTGCGGGCTTCAGATGGTCCCGTACGCCCAGGTCACGGACCGTGTCGTTGACCCTGACGGCGAGCAGAGGAACCCGGCCCATATCTTCGCTGATCTTGCCCGGGCCTGCGGCGTCAACTTTTTCGGCTCACGGGTCGCGGGGACGGTCTTCGCCCTGAGCAGATTTTTCGAGAAAAAGGGGCTGCGCTTTCTCGCCCTGACCCCGGAACGGCTTTTTTCCCTTATACTCAGGGCGTGCGGCCTGGGAAGTTTCAAAAAACTCCTGAAACATCCCCACGGCGTTCTCCGCCCCCCTCACCGTGAAAACGATTTCCTGGGAAAAAGAGTGCTGACCGAAGACGGGAAGGTCGACCTGGCCCCCGGCCCACTCATGAACGATGCCGGGCGGCTGCAGCGCCTTTTCGATGATGAAATAGAAAACCGGGGAAAGCTCAGGCTGATAACCAGGCGCTCGGTAAGGACCCACAACTCATGGACGCACAATATCCCGGAGTTCGTCAGCGGTGAAAGGCGGACGAACTACCTGTACATGCATCCGGACGACGCTGCGGCGCGCGGGCTCGGCGAAGGCGACCACGCTGATGTGACCAGCGTGACCGCCACGGTCAGGGTCCCGGTAAAACTGCTTCCCGAACTGATGCCCGGCGTGGTCGCCCTTCCGCACGGATGGGGCCACCAGCCCGCACAGGGCCTTTCGGTCGCCTCAAAGGCCGGCGGCGTGAACGTGAATATCCTCGCCGCGGACGGGCCGGGTAACCTCGAGCCTGTTTCAGGCATGGCGCGCCTCACCGGCATTCCGGTCGAGGTGGCCAGGGCCGGCGGCCCCCTGTGCCGGGAGAGCTGGTCAGGCATCGCTTCAGAATGAACGCTGTAATTTTAGATAATCGGAGAAGGTGATGAACTCACGGAAAAGGAATTATTCACGAACCACGTCCCTGCTGATATGCCTCGGGGTTTACTTCGCCGCAGGGGCCGCGGCCCTGTTCACCGGCCTTAACCTTGGTTCGGACAATGCCATCCTGGCCGCCTTTGCCGCGGACAGCGCTGCCACGGCAGTGGTTTTTATGTTCAGTGTAATATTTGACAATTCAAGCCTCTATGACCCGTACTGGAGCGTGGCGCCTCCGCTGATCGGTCTGTATTTTGCGCGCAACGCGGTTTTTTCTTTATCATTCTCACCGCTCCAGTGGGCGGCCCTGGGCTGTGTGGCGCTCTGGTCGGTGCGCCTCACGTGGAACTGGCTGCGCAACTGGACCGGGCTTTCCCATGAGGACTGGCGCTATCTCGACATCGCGGCAAAGACCGGGAAGCTGTACTGGCCCGTGAGCTTTCTCGGCATTCATTACTTTCCCACGGTTCAGGTTTTCCTCGGCTGCCTTTCGCTCTATCCCTGCCTCGCGGCACCCGGAACGTTCTCCGTCCCCCTGGGGGCAGCCGCCTTTATTGTTACCGCGGGCGCGGTTTTTATTGAAGCTAAGGCAGACCGGCAGCTCCTGGACTTTGTGAGGTCCGGCCCTCCGAAGGGAAGCATCATGGCTTCGGGATTGTGGAAGCATTCACGCCACCCCAACTACTTCGGGGAGGTCTCGTTCTGGTGGGGGCTTTTTCTTTTCGGCCTCGCTTCGGGGAACTTCCAGTGGTGGACCCTGGCCGGGCCGGTGCTCATCACCGCGATGTTTCTCTTTATCAGCATCCCCTTTATGGACCGGAGGATGCTTGAGCGCAGGCCCGGATATGCCGAACACATGAAAAAAACATCCGCCCTTGTTCCGCTTCCCCCTTTCAAGCGGGGATGATCACTCCTGCGTGAGCGAAGCGATAGTGGAATAATAGGCTCCGGACTCGCCGTATTCGGACTTGTAGCGGGCAGCGAGCTCTTTCATCAGCACGTCATCCCCGGTGTACGCCGCGCAGATGATCGCTTTTGCCATGCAGATCTCGGTGTGCCTGAATTCCCTTATGCGGCTTTGCTGCAGGGGGACGTACAGCGCGAGCGCGCCGGCAAAGTCATTTTTCATGAACAGGATCTCGGCCCTGTAGAACTGGATCAGGTTTTCGGTGTGTTTCTTAACGCCCGTATTCGACAGCTGGTCAAAGGCCGCCAGGGCCTCGCCGTAGCGTGCGTCCCGGTACAGGGAGAGCGCCCTGTTCATCAATTCCGCTGCGGCGGCCTCCCTTTCGGGGTCGTCCTTTCCCCTGACCGCGGTGACAATGGTCCTGGGGCTGTAGTGCACGACGTCCTGCGAGAGCTTTCTCAGGAGCGAATAGAGCAGGCCGTCCCGCTTGACCTGCGCGGTCATGTTCGCCGCGTTGAACCTGAATATGGTGGGGCCGGTTACTTTGCAGGACGTCATGCTCTGCGACGACCTCAGTTCAACCGCTGACAGGTCCCTTATGTGCAGGATGTCGCCTTCATGAAGGGCATCGCCGTTTGCGGGGATGATCGTTGCGCCGTCACGGTATATTTCAACTTTGCCTATCATGAAGTTTATGGTGAATATATCTTTGCTGTCTGCTGATGAAGGGAGCGCCGGGGCTGAGACGCCCATGATTATCGCGGCAGCAAGAACGGCCCACGATTTTATACGTAAAAATTTTATCAAACTGCTTCCTCTTGTTTCACTGTTTTATGCATTTCATCTACTCACCGTATATAATGAACGGCGCCCAGAAATACGGATCGGTAAATTCTTCACTGAGCCAGAGCTGCGCCTGCTGGAGCGCCCGGTCCGGCGCGAGGCCCCTGACCAGCATGTTGCGGTAAAATTCCTCCATGAGCAGGCAGGCGGCCTCATCGTCAACGGGCCACAGGCTCGCCATGACCGACCGTGACCCGGCGATCACAAAGGCCTGGGGCAGCCCGATCATCCCTTCTCCCCTGACGTAATGGCCGAGCGAGGTTTCGCACGCGCTCATCACCACCAGGTCGCAGTCGAGGCTCAGGGTCTTGATCTCACCGAGCCTGAGAAAGCCGTCTCGTTTAATTTCACCGAACCGGGAAACATAGGCCGAGTATTCTTCTTTTTTGTCTTTTTTTAGCGCGGCCGGCAGGGAAAGCACAATCGCGTTCAGCGAAGGGTTGCTGTCCATGAAGAGCCCGTGGGCCGCGAGATGAATTACCCGGTAGTGCTCAAGGAGTTTTTCCCTGTTCATGGTGAACAGCCTGTCCTCGTTCGCGTTGATTCCGGTGAACATATGGTTTTCAGCTCCCGGTTTTTTTCGGTAAGCGATTGCCGCTATGCGGGCGATCTCCTCACCGGTCCCCGGAAGGTTGCCGTATCCCGGGTCTTTCTGCCCGGTGTTTTCGGACGGCAGCTGCGTCCCGTCTTTCAGCGCGTCAATCACGGAAACGCTTACCGATCTTTTTTTCCCGCGCGCGGCGCTCCCCCGGTCCCGGTGGCCCGCGGCGTAGACCGCGTTTCCCATGGCAAGCAGGGGGTTCTTCGCGGTGGCGGCGCCTTTTTTTCTGAGGCCGAGCCAGATCGTGGGCGAGTGCACCAGGCTGTACTGCCCCGAGAACATTGCGCCGGAATCGTCCCGGAGAAGGCCGAGGGGCACGTAGTACACCGGGCCGTCGGGGATGATGACAAATTTTTTCGCGGAAGGCGTTTTCTCAATCACCGGCCTGAGCAGGGCGTTGTAGAGGTTGCGCGACAGCCGTTGCCTCTCTGCCTCAATTTCGTTTTCCCTGAGAACGCCGTCAAGGGAGCCGATACGGTTTTCTTTTTTTAAACCGTGGCCCGCCTGGAGCAGGTCGAGGGCGCCCGAGGGGTTCTGTTCGGATGAGTAAACGTCCTTTCCCCTGACCCGGTATTTTTCTTTTTCCCATTCGCGGTTCCAGTACACGGGCGCGCCGCCGGTGTCTTTGATCCTGGTAAGGACCGTTCCCCTGGCCGGGTTCTTGTACAGGGTGTGCATGTTCCGGGCCTCGTTCATGATCGAGGCGTACGCCGCTTCGTCCCCCCCGCCGAGCCGCACCACTTCAAGGCCTTTCTGGCCGGTCAGCACAAACGCGGTGCAGTATTTTTCGCGCATTGAATAGCTGATCATCGCCCGGTCAGGGCCGAGCGCGTCCATGATTTCTTGTATTTTCGGCGCGGCGGTTGAGCGCAGTGAAGCGTATGCCGGATAGGTGTTCATGAGTTCGCGGTCGATCTTTTCCTTTTCCGATTCAAGCTTCCATATCAGCTTGAGGATTTTCTCCGCTTCTTCGTTACGCCCGGACTGGGCGAGCACCGCCCGGTCAGAGTCAGCTTTTTCGATATCATTGATAACCGCCAGGAGGCGTTCCTGCTCCTTGGGCGGGACCTTCCCTTTGGCAAGGGAGCCCTTGAGCGTCATATCCTCTGTGATCGAAAGCCCTTTTTTCATGCAGTCTGCAATGAAGGCCTTTTCGTTGTTTCCCCGCAGGAGTTCGATATCAATCAGCCGGTTGAAAACATCGATGTGCTGGTCAGTGAACCCGGCTTTTCCCCGTCCGATCTCAAGACGGTATTTCAGCACGAGCGCGACCGCTGCGTTGAACGATTCGGCCGCTTTCGCGTAGTTCTTTCTCTCATTGCACAGTTCGCCGATATGAGACAGCGCGGTGATGCGGCCTTCACGGTCCGCGCTTTTAGTCAGTATTTCAAGCGCGGTGAAATAATGTTTCTCTGACGTGTCGTAGTTCGCGAGCGAGCGGTGTATCTGCCCGAGGTTGATATAGGCATACGCGGTATGCGGATGTTCCGGGCCCACGGTTCTGAGGTAAATGTCGAGGGCGAGGTCGTAATATTTGATCGAGTTGTCCCCGTCTCCGAGGTAGTAGTAACCGAGCCCGAGATTGTTGTAGGTCACTGCCAGGAAGGGATGGTCTTCGCCGATGGTTTTTTTGTATATGGCGACCGCCTTGAGGTAATAGTCAACGGCCTTCCGGTATTCTCCCAGCGGCTCATGCGCCCCTCCCAGGTTCACGTACGTGGTCGCGGTGAATTCGTGTTCGTCGCCCAGGGCCTCGCGGTAGATGGCGAGGGCCTTTTCGTAATAGGTTATGGCGCTCCGGTAATCGCCCTTTGTTTTCAGCGCGCCCCCGATATAGTTGCAGGCGGTCGCGACGTACACATGTTTTTCGCCCAGCCTGTTACTGAAGATTTTCATCGCGGTCGTATGAAATTCGAGCGCTCGCGTGATGTCGCCCTTGCTCCTGTATGCCTCTCCCATGTTCAGGTAGGCGGTGCCGACGTATTCATGCCCGCCGCCGAACTGCTCTGAATACAGTTTTATCGCTTTTTCGTAAAGTTCAATGGCGCGGTCGAAATTCCCCGTGGCGGATTCGGCATAGGCAAGCCTGTCGTGCATCGCCGCTGCCATGAGCGAATTCTCGCCGAATATTTCCACCGCGAGGGGGAGCGCCCTGCGGGCCGGTTCAAGCGCCGCCCTGAAATCGCGTGACGCGGAAGCGCGGTCATAGGCCTGGTACAGGGTGGCGAATTCGGGATAGCGGGGATGTTTTGTGTAATCCGGTTCCTGCGCGCGGCCAGGACCCGTGATGAGAACCGCTGCGGCGACAACAAGCAGCGCCGTTTTTTTTGCCGGGTGTAATGAATTTTTCTGTTTTGTCGTGCGGCCAGTCATCCGTTGCTTCCTTTTATTGTGATTTTGTGAACGTATACATATAAGGAACAACGTGTCAATGAATATTACAGGCGCCAACTGTATGAACAAAAAACAGTCTATACCGTGGCAACGGTTAAATTCTTGTATTGATATTTTTATTAATCCATAGAAAGAATAGATATGTATTGACATATTAATTATTTATTTTTATAGAAAATTATGGAGATTTTTTATTCAGACAGGGCTGTTAAACAGTAAAAAAAAATTGCTTACGGCGATAAAAAGAGCGCCCAGATGATTATTCAGGGTATAGAAAAATATTCAGAAAATCCGGATGAAAATCATGATATTAAATTATTAAAAGGTCGCTATGGGTCTTTTAAAAGGTTGCGCCTTGGTAATTATCGCGTTATATTTGATGATAACAACAGGGTTATGCATATTTATGAAATTAAACACCGGCAGGGGGCCTATAATGATTAAAACTCAATATATAAAAAAAGATGATGAAACAATTGCGGTTATTCTTGATTATCAGGAATATAAGCGATTAAAAGAAATAGAAGAAGATAAAAAGGATTATTATTCTGCTCTAAAGGTTAAAAATCAAAATAAAAAGTGGACCAGTCATAATGATTTAAAAAGAGAACTCGATCTTAAATGACGGTTACCATGTCATTTCCGCGATGTCTTCCATAAATATCCGCCGGTTTTTATATTCCTCATAACGGCCTTTGTCCTGTAAAAAGCGCATGTTCACCGCGGCGAGGGAAAGGTTCACTGCGTCCATGTCAATGACCTGTTCAAATGAAATTTCTTCTATGCCGGTCAGGTTGCGTTCGCACAGGGAAAGCTCGACTGTATCGCTGTTCTCCCGGTCGCCGCGGTACAGCAGGGGAAAGCCCTGGGTGCGGCAGAGAACCGGGCGCGCACGGTACACGGTGCAGGCCCCCTCTCTGAGGAAGATGCAGGAAGCGGTGCCACTCGGCGGGTTAATGGATGACGGATTTAGGTGCGTTTTTATAAACAGCGCCTCAACCGGGAAAAGGCTGAGCCCGCTGATGCAGCAGGAAGTGCACCCCGGTGAACAGGTGATCTCCCTGCCGTAGTAGTCTCTCAGGGCCGTACAGAGTGCATCGATTTTTTTCAGAAGGGCCTTATAATGATCGAATGAATTGTTTTCAACTGAAGTCTGCATTTCAAACACGATAATTGACTCTTTACCCGAGGGCAAGTAATTAATTCATATGGAAGTGTTCTTTGAGGAAAATCCGGGTTTCGCCAATATGCCTGTTTTGTGCAGAAACCGTTCGTTCACGGACAGATAAACCGGATACGATTCTTTACTGTATTAATTATTTGACGTATTAATTCGTTATGCATTAGCCTAGCCGGAGAAAAAACCGGAGATAATCATGAAAATCGACCGCGACTTTTTATTGGAACTTCTGAAAGGAAATTTCGGCCTTGATTCATTCAGGCCTTCACAGGAAGAGATAATCTGGCATACGCTTGAGGGGGGAAGCTCCCTGGTGCTCATGCCTACGGGCATGGGCAAGTCGTTGTGTTATCAGCTCCCGGCGCTTGTGTTTAACGGGCTCACGGTGGTGATATCCCCCCTGATCGCGCTCATGAAAGACCAGGTTGATTCACTGAAAAGCCGCGGCATTGACGCGGAGTTCATTAACTCTTCTCTGTCATCCGCGGAGCGCGAGAAGCGCTACCGCAATGTCGCCGCCGGGAAATACCGGCTCCTGTACGTGTCGCCTGAACGGTTCAGGAAAGATGATTTTATTTCATCGCTGTCCGGAAGGGATGTCTCGCTTCTCGCCGTTGATGAGGCCCATTGCGTGAGCCAGTGGGGCCATGACTTCAGGCCGGACTATTCCCGAATTTTTCAGTTCAGGGGAATCCTGAACAACCCGCCGGTAATGGCCCTGACCGCGACCGCAACGGCAAGGGTGCAGGAGGACATCGTCTCGTGCACCGGCATGGACCCTTCGCAGGTGAAGATATTCAACGAAGGGATATGCAGGCCCAACCTGCATCTTGCGGTGCTTGACCCCGTGGATGAACCGGAAAAATTCCGGACAATCCTCGGCCTGGTACGAAAGCGCAACGGCAGCACGCTGGTCTATTTCAATCTTATCAGCGGTATTGAACGCTTCAGCGCTTATCTTGATATTGAGGGAGTGAAACATTCCATTTATCACGGCCAGCTCCCTGCTGAAAAGAGGAAGCGCGTGCAGGAAACGTTCATCAAGTCAGGGTCCATGCTCATGCTGGCCACCAACGCTTTCGGTATGGGAGTGGACAAAGAAGACATCCGGATGATCATCCATGCCGAACTTCCCGATTCACTTGAATCGTATTATCAGGAAATCGGCCGGGGAGGACGTGACGGGAAACCGACACAATGTGTACTTATGTACAATGAGGCCGATCTGGCGGTACAGATGGAATTTCTGGCATGGAGGAACCCTGACAGCGGCTTTATAAAGAAGACCTGGAGCCATCTGCAGAAACTCGGGCATGCCCTTAATTCACACACCTATGAAGACATACAGGAGCAGCTGGTGTATAAAAACAGGAGTGACCGCAGGCTTGACACGGTACTGAGCCTTTTTGACCGGTACGGGGTGACCTCCGGCAGCCTTAATACGCTCAATCTTAAAATGGAGACGGGCCTTCCCCCTGAACTGACCGACGAGGGCCTGCTTTCCCTGAAACGGGACCGGGACCTGCAGCGCCTGAGAGACATGCTCGGTTATGTGAAGACCGAAGGCTGCAGGAGGGAGTACATCCATCACTATTTTAACGTTTCAGTCAAAGGATGCGGAAATTGTGATAACTGCCGGTAGCATACTTTATTAATGTCAAGGTTGCAGGCGGCAGTCCCCTTCAGCGTGACCACGTACATTAATTTAAAATCGGTAAATATTAATATTGACGATTATTACTTTTACGTCATAGTTCATCCGCCTGACCGGTAATCGGTGTTGCATCAAGGAGAACCAGCTATGGCCTTTCGTTTTATTCCTCAAGAAGTTAAATTTTTTGACATGTTTGATATGCAGGCTGACAAGCTTGTCCAGGCTGCGGGGTCGTTCAGGGAACTGGCGCAAAAGGGAAAATTCGACGATGAAGGGATTGCCCTCATGCGCGACCTGGAACATGAATGCGATTCAATTACCCACGACATAATAGACAAGCTGAACAGGACTTTCATCACGCCGTTTGACCGTGAAGACATCCACTCGTTCGCCCATGAACTGGACAATGTCGTCGACATGCTGTACACAACCTCGAAGCGGCTGCGGCTGTACAAACTGACCGAGATAAACCAGGACCTCATCCAGTTTTCCGAGCTTATCGTGAAGTCCGTTTCCGCGCTGAGCAGGGGCATCAAGGCCATGCGCAATCATCGCAAGCCCAAGGACATCAATGACGCGTGCATCGAGGTGAACCAGATTGAAAACCTGGGAGACCGGCTTCGCGATGACGTCATTTTTAAGCTCTTCGAAAACACGAAGGACCCCATCGTTATCATGAAGTGGAAAGAGATTTTTGAAAGCGTGGAGACCGTGCTTGATATATGTGAAGACATCGCGAACCTGATGGATTCGATCCTGGTCAAACAGGGATAATCATGACCCTTTATATTGTTTTTATAATTTTTCTCGCTCTTGCGTTTGATTTTCTCAATGGCTTTCATGACGCGGCAAATTCCATCGCTACCGTGGTTTCCACAAGGGTTCTCTCTCCGCGGTACGCGGTTTTATGGGCGGCATTTTTTAATTTCATCGCTTTTCTGTTTTTCGGGCTCCACGTCGCGGGCACCGTCGGCACTGGCATAATCGACATCCGCATTATGGACCAGAACCTGATCATGGCAACGCTTGTCGGCGCATGCCTCTGGGACATCATAACCTGGTTCCTGGGCCTTCCCACAAGTTCATCACACGCGCTCATGGGCGGCCTGATCGGTTCAGCTATGGTAAAGGCGGGGGCAAGCGCCCTTGTTATGAAGGGCATTATTAAAACCGTTTCATTTATTTTTATTTCACCCCTGCTCGGCCTGGTTCTCGGCCTGGCACTCGGGGTGGTGGTGTACCGTATCTTCAGGCGCTCGGCGCCCTCGCAGGTCGACAATCTGTTCCGGAAGGGGCAGCTGGTTTCGGCAGCGCTCTACAGCCTGGGGCACGGGGGCAATGACGCGCAGAAGACCATGGGCATTATCGCCGGCCTTCTTTTCAGCGCGGGACTGCTGGGTAATACCTTTTACATCCCTCTCTGGGTCGTGCTGAGCTGTCAGGCCGCTATTGCTATGGGCACGATGTTCGGCGGCTGGCGCATCGTCAAGACCCTGGGGCAGCGCGTGACCAAGCTCAGGCCCGTTGACGGCTTCTGCGCCGAGACCGCCGCCGCCTGCACGCTTTTCATTTCCTCATCCTTCGGCATTCCGGTGAGCACGACGCATACCATTACCGGTTCAATCATGGGTGTTGGTTCGCTGAGGAGGCTCACCGCGGTACGCTGGGGTATCGCGGGGCAGATCGTGTGGGCATGGATTCTTACCATCCCCTGTTCAGCCGGAGTGTCGGCCCTGGTCTATTACCTGGTTTCGTAAACGGCCGCGCAGGGCAGGCAGGAAAGCATTCATTATTTCATGGCGTGGCATTCCTTTTCATAGTGCTCACTGACTGATGCCTGATTATTTTCCAGTTCACTCATGGCCTGCCGAATGGTTATGGAACCTGCCCCGGCCCGGGCGCGGTCGTGCGATATAATTTTCAGAAAGTAGCGGATGTTCTGGATCACAAAAAGAAAATTGATGAAGCGGGCATAGAACGCGATGCCCAGCGCGAGCCATTTTTTTCTTCTGATAAGATTTATCATCCGTTTCATCGAATAAAACTTCCTGTGGCTCTTGATCTGGGAGTACTGCAGTTTCATCATGCTGAAGTTCTTCGGACTGAATACAACATGGTGCGTGTCGTACAGGGACCATGCGGAGGTGATGATACTTTCTTTAACTTTATGGTGAAAAGCGGTTCCCGGGTATGGGGTGAGTATCAGGAACTGTGCCGAGGTGATGTCAAGCGCGGTTGCGAAATCAACGGTCTGGTTCACCATTTCGTTCGTGTCGTTTTCAAAGCCGTATACGAACATGCCGTGCACGTGGATTCCGTATGAGTGGATCACGCTGACGGCGTTTTTAATGTCCTCTATGGTCTGGCTTTTGTTCATCTCAACCAGGCTGCGGGGGTTGACTGATTCAAAGCCGATGAAAAGAGTGTGGCACCCCGCACGCTTCATCAGCTCAAGCAGCTCCCTGTCGCGGGCGACTTCAACGCGCACCTGCGTCGACCATTTAAAGTTCAGCCCTTCCCGTATCATTTCACGCAGAAGTTCCTTAGCCCTTGCTTTGTTCGCGGCGAAATGATCGTCATAGAAAAAGATCATTTTCCCCATGTTCCGGTATGTTCTCAGTTCTTTCATGATATGTTCAGTTGACCGGTACCGGAATTTTCTTCCGAACATCCCGGTGACCGAACAGAATGAGCAGTCAAAGGGGCAGCCGCGTGAAGTCTGGACCGGAAGGACTTTCAGCGAGTCGCCGTTTTTCAGAACTGATAAATCAATGACAGGCAGGTCGTCGAGGACGGTCGGTTTTTCGGGTGGCCTGTTATGCGTTTTTATGCCGTCTTTCATATACGAGAGGCCGGGAACATCGGTGAAAGGCCTCCTGCCTTCCCATGCGTCGATGAAATCCATAAAGGGGAACTCGGCCTCGCCACGGAGCACGAAATCCGCATGCTCCAGGGCTTCATCCGGCATGAACGTAACATGGGGGCCCCCCAGTATCGCGGGGACGCCTTTTTTTCTGAGCCGGTCTGCAAGGCTGTACGCCTTTTCGACGGTGTTCGTTATTGCTGAAATGCCCACGATATCGGCACGCGATAAATCGTCAATGCGGATGGGTGACAGGTTTTCAATGATGACTTCAACATCCCATCCGCGTTTTTTTATCATGGTCCCGAGGATGAGAAGCCCGAGGCGGGGAAGTTTAAACCTGGCGAAAATATGTTCTTCAGTTGCTTTGGGTTCGACAAAAATTATTTTTGGCATTGTGCACCGACCTGTTGGAGAAATGGATAAGGTGAATCAGGCCGTATGATAGAATTTTATTGAATAATTGTCTTGCTGGAATATGATTATTAAGTTTTTTAAAATTTCAGGATTATAATACTGCAAGTGATCCCGCGGTGTTACGCCGTGTTGGAAACTTGAATGAGATAACCGGTTTCGGGTGTTCCGGCTTATTTTTTTTTCGTTATGAGTCTTCCGAATATTTCGGGGTAGGGCTTGCGCGAGAAGAATCCCTGCCTGGAAACGCGTACTTCCTCAATGGTGACAAAGGCCTTTGGTTCAAGAATGGTAACCACGTCGATGAATTTCTTCACGCTTTTTTTCGGTACCAGGGAATAGAGGATGGTGACCGGTCCCTTGAGGCCGGTTCCTTCAACTATGGTCACACCGAAACCCTCGCTTCTCAGCGCCAGGGGAAGGGCGGTGATTTCCTTGCTGGTGATCACCCTGAGTGATTTGTATCCGAACGGTATCATCTCTTCCAGGAGCATTCCGGTGTAATTGCCCGCGGCGAAACCCGCGGCGTAGATTATGTAACTGTAGGGGCCGTTAAGGCTGGCAAGCGCCCTGCTTATGGCCATGAGCCAGATGAGTACTTCAAAGAACCCGAAAAGGGGCGCTATTGAGCGGTGCCCGCGTGAGATCAGAACGATCCGCACGGTCCCGATTGAAACATCGCATATGCGGGCGAAAAAGATAAAGGCGAGAGTAATTATTTCTTCCTGTGTCATGACCGGCTCATTTTTGGGGAATATACATGAAGTGAATTGCCTGTCAACCGATAAAAGGGGCGGTGTCGAACAGGGGCTTCCGATCTTTGAGGTCGGTATCGGCGTGCACGGCGGGGACGTTTTCGTTGGCAACACCGGGCCCGCATCAGGCCGTGATGTCATTCTTACTCTGCGTAAAATTATTGTTCCCGCCTGTCGGGATGGTAGTGGATGTGCGCTTCAAGAAGGTTATGGATTTCCTTGTTGAGCTGCGATTCAAGGACGTCCGCAATCGCGTCGCCCTGGCTTATCGTGAGAGACTGGTCAAGCAGGATGTCCATGTTTACCATAAAAAACTGGCCAAAGGTATGGACGCGGATGTTCTCAACTCCGGTGATGCCGGGGATCTGCCATGCTTTTGTTTCGATGATATTCTTCAGCTCTTCGTCCGGCTCGGTTGACATGAGGCCGTAGGCCGATTCCCTGATGATCTCAATGCCCGTTTTAAGGATGAAAAGCGCGACTATGCATCCTGCCAGAGGGTCGACCCAGAAATGCCCGAGCCTGCTGAAGAATATCCCAATCGCAACAGCAACTGATGCGAAGATATCGTTGAGATGGTCATAGGCGAGCGCCTTGATTGCGTTGTTTTTGGTTTTTATGCCGATGCTGCGCGTGACTGCGGTGAGCACTGTTTTCAGGCCCACGGTAAAAAGAGCGATAATGAATGTTATGTGCGCGGCCTCGTGGGCTTTTGTTTTGCGTATGATGATGTCGTAGACCAGGTCAATGGAATTCCAGAAGATGGCTATCGCGGTGGTGATAATAAAAGAGCCGACAACAATGGCCGCGATGTTCTCCATCTGCCGGTGGCCGTAGGGATGTTCCTTGTCAGCCGGTTTGACCGACATGTGCAGAAAAACTTTCGCGGCTATGTAATAAACCACGTCCGACGAAGAGTTGATCCCGTCAGCGAGGAGCGCGGGGCTGTGCCCGGCGATCCCGAACGTGACCTTCAGGAACGCGAGCACCAGGTTGGACCCGAGGCCGAGATTGACCGCGAAAATATTTCTGCGGTCGTTCAGTTCAACTGCGCGCGAAGCGTCTTTTTCTTTCATCATCCTTTTAATGTTTTTGTTTATTCTGGACCCATATGCGACCATTTGGTCTGTTTCTGGATGCGGTCAGGCTGCCAGTAAGCCATAAAAGATGATAATTTCAACAATAAAATGCTCGTTGTTTCCCGGTTTTGACCTGAATTTTAAGATTGAGGCGTGCGGCAGCTCCACGGCCGAAATTTCTATTTGACATCGCTTTGTTGTTATTATTAATTGTATGGTGCCTTGTGGTTTAGGGAGGTTTTCGATGTTACGAGAAATAAATGGTGTACGTCAGAAAGATGAAAATCGTATCAGGCGCTGGTTTGAGGATGATTATTTTGACCTGATCGTCTGGTATGACGCTCACCGGAATTTTGTGGGGTTTCAATTATGCTATGACCGCTTCGGAAAGGAACACGCATTAACCTGGCATAAAAACAGGGGGTTCACTCATGATAAGGTGAGTACGGGATTTGACGAGTTTCACACGCTCGCTACTCCGGTTCTCGTTTCCGATGGTCCCTTCCCCTATGACGACATTTGTGCACGCTTCAGGAAATCATCCTCAGACATGGACCAGGATGTAGCCGGGCTCGTCCTTGATAAACTGGAAGAGTACGCGGGCAAGCGTTCGGCGTAATTACCGAGGAAAAGAACTTCATCACATTATATCCCTTGAGTGTTTTTTAACTGCAGTCAGTTGAATTATATTATAGCGAAACACAAAACGTTAATTCATTATAACCATGAACAGAGACCAGCAACAGATAGCTTTCATTCTCGAGATTGACCGGCTTAAAACGATTTTTCGCAGGTCATACCTGACCGACTGCTCGCGTTTTGAAAATGACGCCGAGCATTCCTGGTATTTCGCGCTGATCGCCCTGGTGCTGCGTGAACATGCCCCGCATGATGTTGATATCTTCAGAGTGATGAAAATGGCCCTGATTCATGATATCGTCGAGATTGACGCGGGAGATGTCATCCTCTATGATGAAGAGGCGCGTAAAAACCAGGTTGCAAAAGAAGAGGCAGCGGCTGAAAGGATCTTCGGCATCCTTCCGCCTGACCAGGGCGTGGAGCTTTTTTCCCTGTGGCGGGAATTTGAAGAAGGCGCAACGGTTGATGCACGCTACGCCAGGGCTGTTGACCGTTTTTCATCCATCATATTAAACTACGCGACCGGGGGAAGGTCGTGGATGGAGCATGGCATAACGATCAGCCAGGTGAAACGGGCGAACAGGGAAGTGATCGAGGGAGCTTCACCCTGGATGTGGCAGATTGTGGAAAAGATGATTGATGAAACATTTCAGCGTAAAAACAGCAAATAATTATTGATTAAAGGCCGTACCGGCATTTTCTTAAGGGCACCTCTAAAAATCAGGAGTTTCATTATTATTAAATATGATAACTCCTGATTTTATCAGATATTGTGCCCACAAGGGAACATCAAAAATGTAATTTATAGAGGTTCCCTTAAATAACCGAATAGGATTTCTCAGACGGATGCATTGATCCGAATCACGGCTGTAATGTGGAGGGATATGATCGTGAAAACCGCAGCAGTACTGGTAAAGGCGTTCACTATTGTTTTTTTATTCATTCATTGCGGTTGTGATTCGCCGGGAGGTGTGGTTACCGGATCGTGGAAGAGTGTTGCGGTTACCAGCTCCAGTCCTTTTTTTAAGGGGGTCGTTTCCAGTTACAGGGAAGGAGACATCACCGTTTGTTTTTATCCGGACAGTAAATTTACCTGGGCCGATGCACGGGGCGGGATTAATTTGAAGGGCACCTTCACCAATGAAGGCAAGTTCCTTGCCATGATCGTAACAAAGGACGATGAAATAATACGGGTCAGCTACCGCATAAAAAGGAACCGCCTGGTGATTTCGACAGATGATTCATTTACCTTCACGTTTGAAAAAGAGATAAAGACTGAGGGGAAACATCCTGCCCCATAACGCGTTATTTGATCATTTTATTGTCGATATCGATCAAATCGTTTTTATACTGGTCGGGAACCGACCTGCCCGCCGCCTTATAACACGACAGTGCGTAATTTTTTGCCATCCTGCAAAGCTTGATTGAATTCTTATAACGTTCGGCCGTTTTTTCCTTTGAAGCATCTTTGAAGTTCTGGTTTGCCAGCCTGAGGTACTCTTCAATTTTCGGATTGCTGCTGTCGATGAGCTCAACTGCGATGTCATCGAGCATTTTTTCGGTTCGCTCGAGGTATTTTTTTGCCAGGCTTTTATACAGTGCCTGCTGGAGCAGGAGGTATTTATTGAATGATTCGCTCGCGTCAAGGTATTTCGACTGCAGGAATTTTACCTTGCCCAGTTTTATCATTTGCATGCCGCGGTTAAACTCGTCCATGTCGGCCTGGTCGCCGAAATTTTTTACCGGGACCTGGACTTCGGCCGATTCCTTTTCACACCTTTCTCGCAGTGTCCGGGCATCGGAGAGGTCGCTTGAATACAGGTCCACGGTCAGAGACATGATGAAAAGCAGGGAAAGGGTAAGCCTGATAAGCGATGATGTTCGTTCACGGGAAACTGAATGTGCCATGACTGGTCCTCCTGTGTTTCAGTATAAATCCGGTAAGCATGGGGCCGTTTTTTTTATATGTCAATAACTATAACGCCGGTCTGTCAGAATTTTCTGATAAAGTCTTTCAGACTTGAGAATAATGCGTGAAACCCGTATCCTCCCCGGGTCATTTCTTCTATTGCCTCATCTTTTGTCCAGCCCTGAACATAAATCCTGTACAGGGCTACGGCAGCGCCCGTGCGGTCGGCACCGTGGCGGCAGTGGACAAAAACCGGCTGCCGGGCGGGGTCGGTTGCGATCTTGAGAAACACGGCGAAGTCTTCTTTGCGGGGGGATGAGGCGTTCACCGGGATGTGGACACCGGCGATGCCGTACTTGTCGGCACGTCCCCTATCTGAATTGCTTGTGCGCAGGTTTACAATGGTTTTAATTCCCCGTTTTTTCAGTTCAGGGAATCCTTCAGGACCGGGCTGGGCTCCGCGGTATAAGGATTTCGAGACACGGTAAAAATTTTTAAGCCCGGGAGCGGTTACACGGGAAGCGTGGTCGCGTGCGAGGTAATGTTCCCGGGTCTCTGAACCGGGTTCGCACGAGGTAAAAACAAAAAATAATATTCCCGCCAGGATGAGTGCCCGGCATGATTTTCGTATTACAGTCATTATTTATTCATACAGATGATTCAGTCCCGGTGCCGCCTGACGCCTGTTGTATTTCACAAAGAAGATTCAGGCGTCACGGCTTACTGTATAAAGTCCCGTATCGCTTCGGTAATCGTTTCCGGGACTTCAATCGGTGATTCATGGCCCGAGTCGACGACTTTTATTGTCGCGCGGGGAAGCGCCAGTGCCATTTTCAACGCCTGTGACAGAGGGAACTGAATGTCATAATAGCCGTGAATGATCAGGCATGGTGCCGTGATTGATTTTAATTTTTTAAGCACATTCCATTTCCCCATGGCCCTGAAAAAGGACATGACGACCTGTTGCGGGGTGTTCTGTGACAGCGCGATAAATTCTTCGAGGCGTTTTTTCGGGAACCCTTTTTTAAACGCCCTGACAATATTGGTCTTAACAAAAAATTCAAAGGGAGTATAATCGCTTATCAGGAAAATTATTTTCCGCCCCAATGAAAATATGAATTTTCCGATGGTGTCAACCAGGATAAGTTTTTCGACCTTCTCCGGATATTTCAGCGCAAAATTAAGAATGGTCATGCCTCCCATGGAATGCCCCGCAAGCACCGCCTTTTTGATTTTCAGCTTCGACATCAAAGCGTTGAGGTCATCGCTGAGCTGGTCGATCGTATATTCGATTGACGGCTTTTCGCTTTCGCCGTGCCCTCTCAGGTCAAAGCGTATGACTCTGGTTTTCTTTGACAGGTTGTCGATCTGGTGGTCCCAGCGGTGCCTGTCAGCGGTCCATCCGTGAACGCAGATCAGCGGTGTTCCCCGTTTAGGCCCTTTATCGTCATAGGTGATCATAAGTCCGTTTATTTTTACCTGCGGCATGTCCCATCCCCCTGTTTTTTATTTTAATTTTATTTATAGTCATTATTGAGAAAATGTCAAATATAATACCAGCTATAGGACTTGTGCATAAAAAATTAAGAAACATTGATTTGAAAAAACTGTTGATTCTGTAATATCTTTATTCCTTGCATGAAAAATTTTTAATGACATATCAAGTACAATCTGCTGGTTTATCGACATGGATGAGAAAAGAGATTTTAACGCGCAGGCCAGCTCATGGGATGATAATCCGGTACGGGTGAAGCTCGCTCAGGATGTCGCGGATGCAATTATCTCTTCGGTAAAGATTACGCCCGATACCGATGTGCTTGATTTCGGCTGCGGCACGGGGCTGGTGACCCTTGCGCTTTCACGCCATGCGGGGAGCATAACAGGTGCTGATTCGTCCAGGGGGATGCTTGAGGCCCTGGACCGTAAAATTTCGCTGGCAGGCATTTCCAATGTAAAAACACTGTATTACGATGCGGACGATAATGCCCCGATTCCCGGGAGCTATGGCGTTATTGTATCGAGCATGGCCTTTCATCACGTGAGAGATGTTGCCGCACTGATCCGCAGGTTGCATGAGGCGCTGGTTCCCGGGGGGAAGCTGTGTGTCGCTGATCTTGACCCGGATGAGGGCCTGTTCCACAGTGATAATACCGGCGTGTTTCACTTCGGCTTTGAACGGGAGGATCTGCGGCGCGTTTTTACGACCGCGGGTTTTCTTGAGGTGCGGGACATCACTGCCACGGAGGTAATTCGCCCTGTTTCAGGTGGCAGCATGAGCTTCAGCGTTTTCCTTCTGACCGGGATCAAGCCTCTTTAAGGTGTATAACTTTTAGGCTCATTCCCGAATGTTGGGATTCAAATGTCAAAAAACAATGTGAAAAAGATTGCCACAGAGTACACAGAGAAAGATGCAAATTTTTTACTTTGTTGCGCACACTACATGAATCTCACGCAGAGTCGCGGACTACGAGGAGAAAAAAGTCAGATTGTAAAACCCGCAATGAAAAAAAATTAATAAAAACCTCTGTGCTCTCTGTGCCTCCGTGGCTGTCTTTCCAAAAATTTGGAAAGAGTGAATTTTATAATAACGGGGTTGCCCTTATTCTTTTATTGGAACTTTAATCGTGAATTTTGTCGGTTTTCCTTTTTGTGAAACGACTGAGATTGATCCCTTGTGATTGTTGGTTATAATATAATAGGAAACTGACAGGCCAAGGCCTGTACCGTCACCGACCTGTTTGGTCGTGTAAAAAGGCTCAAAGATATGGGAAAGCGCTTCTTCAGGAATCCCCGGGCCGTTATCAGATACCTCGATGACCGCATTATTTCCTTCAGTTCCTGTTTTGATTGAGATGGCGGGCACAAAGCTTTTTTCGGATGTTTCGGCCATTGCCTGTGCCGCGTTTTTCAGGAGATTGAGTATGACCTGTTCGATCTCGGTTGCGGAACAGTACACATGGGGAAGGTCAGGATCAAAGTCCCGGTTGATTATTATTTTTCTGAAGTCGTACCTTTTTTTCAGATCATAATCGTTCATGGCTATGCTCATGGCATTTTCAATCAGGCTGTGGATGTCTTCATATTTTGCGATTGACTCGGCTCTTCTGCTGAACTGGAGCATATTGGAAACAATACGTGCGGCGCGTTCTCCCGCTTCACGGATGCCTTTGAGGTACTGCACGATGCCGCGGTTTTGGACGTAGTCCCTCACCTGTGACGGGTCAATATTGAGTTTCACGGCTTCCCTGATGTCGGCATCGCTGTTGCAGGCAAGCCTCATGGAGATCATCTGGACTGCCTGAAGAATCACTCCCAGGGGATTGTTGATCTCGTGGGCCATTCCCGCTGCCAGGCCGCCAACGGTCATCATCTTTTCTGTCTGTATCATCAGTTCCTGGGTATGCTTCCGTTCGGAAACATCCCGTATGATCGTTGACAGAAATTCTACCTCCCCCTCTTTTGATTTATGGGACATTATTACCTGGGATACCGGGAACTCCTCGCCGTTTTTTTTCTTCAAGGCGGTCTCGCCTTTCCAGGTCCCGTGTTCAATCGCGGTGGCAATCGCTTCAGATTTAATAGTATCGAATGCCCAGGAAGGATAGCAGTCTTCGATATTCACTGTGGCAATGTCAGTATCGTCAAGCCCGAGCATGGTTTTTCCTGCCCTGTTCATATAAATAATTTTAAAATCCGGTGAAGACATTGACACCAGGTCTGTCGTTGCTTCTATCAGGCCGATAAGCCATTCGCGTTCTCTTTCCATCATCTTCTTCTCGGTGATGTCGCTGAATATCGCGATGTGTATATTGTTGATCAGCGAAACCTTCAGCTCGATATAGATGGCCCTTCCGTCAGGCCGCGACATTTTTTTTGTTCCGAAATCTATCACTTCCCCCTGGCGCATCGAATCTGTTTTAACCCGGTATTCATTGAGAAAATCATCCCGCTGCCGGGGATCGGGGAGAAGGCGTTCAATCACTTTGCCCATTATCGGGGCTTCCCTATGGCTGTATCCGAATGTTTTTCTGAAAATCAGGTTCATGTATTCTATATCTCGTTCCCTGATCGCCAAAACCGGCATGGGAAAATGTTCAAGCATTGTCCTGAATTTTATTTCGTTTTCCTCTATCTGCCGGTGTGATTCAATGAGGTCTTCGTTTATCGCCTCAAATTCCTCGTTTGAAGCCTGCAGCTCTTCGTTCGCCGCCTGAAGCTCCTCGTTGGCCGCTTTGAGGGCGAGGTTTTTTCTGCTGAGTTCTTCATCCGATTTTTCAAGGGCGCGCTTCATCAGATTGAAGTTATGGAACAGGCCCAGTGAGAAAAGAATGATCATCATCGCGGAGCCGATCTGCCAGCCCCATTCGGTAAAAAAATTTACCGGTAAGAAATTAAGGTTTTTTAACACATAGGTGATGCTGCCGATGAGAAGAACAAAAAATCCGGACAGCAGAAAAACAGCCTGCTTTGATCCCAGCGTTATCTTGTAGACCAGGTATGCGAGCACAAGCATAGAGTAATAGACACTCCATGCCTGGACCGCTTGTTTAAATATAATCGATGCGGGACCGGCAACTAACAGGGAGAGTGCGACAAGGGGGAAAGCGGGGATGATAACGGTGAAAATAAGGACTTTGTCGTAGACGGGATTTTCCTTTTTTGTCTCGAGAAAAGACCTGATAAACAGGAACAGCCAGATAAGCCCCAGGGAAAGAAAAAAATACGCGCTGTGCTGCTCCCACCAGATCGATCGCTGCCAGAGATGCTGGAACCCGAGGCCGTTAACCGCGAGCATCAGGCCGATTACGCACGAGATAAACAGGGAACAGTAAAGATACGCTTCTTCCCTGGTGCCGAAAAAAATAAAGATGTTATAGAGGATCATGACCAGCATTATTCCGTAGTAGATCCAGAGCGCCGGAAGTTCAGCGCTTCGTTTTTTCATGAAAGAACGCGGGGTGTAACAGTTGAAGTCGACATTCACCGGATTGGTCGTGAAAATACGCAGGTAACAGGTGTTTTTCCCGGGGGCAAGATCAAGGGGAAAAACAAAGTGGCGGTCGATTATCTCCCTGGTGGAAAAGGGCCGGGCAGTCCCGGTGCGGGTAACGGAAAAACTTTCTTTTTGAGTTTTCCGGTAAAAATCGAGGTATTCAAACCGGGGGTAGGCAATTTCAAAGAATACCGTTGAATTGACTTTGTTGTTATTCTCAAAGGTAAGGCGGAACCACCATGCTGATCTTCTGTAGCCAAGCTTTATCGAGCGGCTGCCGCTTTTCCTCCATGCAGTTTTTTCCGTGGTGATCTGTTCAATCCCCGCTTTAAGCCCGCGGTCACGGTTATATTCAATGCGAAGTTCAACATTCGGCGCGTTTTTTTCATCCGTCATGGTATAGAAATTCGCTCCCGCGACCGTCGTGCAGCATATAATAGTCAGTAACAGTGCTGTCAGTGAATATCTCAATTCAAGTTCCCGGATAGTTAATCAAATCTGTATGAGTATTTATATAGTAAGCCCTGATTCTTATTTCTGTCAACGCATTAGCGGTTTGTGTCTTTGTTTGTTCATTTAATAATACTGCGGTCAGGACTATTTGTGTAAAATAGCGGATCGAATTTTTACTTTAATATTGGGCTGAGTACGCCGGGTAGCAGTATAATTTTGAGGGTAACGTAGTTTTGTCATTCCGGTTTTGCATCT
>ERZ795048.369-NODE-369-length-48838-cov-9.211180_pt1 | contig 48838 bp, 41 predicted proteins | sample MGYA00375132_ERZ795048 | MGnify/ENA primary metagenome ERZ795048 (study PRJEB30177, sample SAMN05720225) | activated sludge metagenome | isolation source: Anaerobic digester | place: Hong Kong | collected 2014-12-17 ...
TCCGTAATCCTTTTTTCTTTATCCTTTTTGTAACACATCATTGACAAACCTACAGAATTTTTTAAATTCGTTTTACTTGCCATCAAGCCTCCGATATGCTATAATTGCGCTTACTAAAGCGACACAGGCGTTCGTCGCATACGTCTGCTTTATAAAAAGAGAAAGCGTTTGAACATTTTAAACGCTTCACGAAAGGAAGGTTGTTATGGTGAAATTTGCAATCATGGGTCACGGCGTAGTCGGTTCGGGGACGGCACAGCTGTTCATGCGCAACCAAGACAAAATAGAAATGGCGGCCGGAGAATCCATGTGCCTGAAATATATTTTAGACATCAAGGATTTCACCGGACTGGATTACACCGACCTTTTTATCAAGGATTTTTCGATCATCGAAAATGATCCTGAAATATCGGTTGTCGTCGAGACCATCGGCGGCGCAGGTGTCGCCTATGAATTCGTCTCGCGCTGCTTAAAAGCCGGCAAATGCGTCGTGACCTCCAACAAAGAACTGATCGCCACACGCGGAACCGAGCTGCTCGGTTATGCCAAACAGTCCGGTGCGATGCTGAAATTCGAAGCCAGCGTCGGCGGCGGTATTCCATTGCTCAAGCCGATTAATCAATGCCTTGCGGCCAATCAATTTGTCAGTATCTATGGTATTCTGAACGGCACAACCAACTTTATTCTGACCAAGATGGAAACCGACAACATGAGCTTTGAAGACGCTCTTGATACCGCAAAACGGCTCGGATATGCCGAGTTAAACCCGTCGGCGGACGTCGACGGTCACGATTGTGCGCGTAAAATTTCGATTCTGAGCGGACTCGCCTTCAAAAAGCACCCGCATCCCGATATCATTCCCACCACCGGCATCCGGCAGATCACGCTGGACGACATCAAGCTGGCCCGTGCCTGCGGCGGCAGTATGAAGCTGATCGGAAGAGCCAAACCGGTCGGAGACGGCGTGAGTGCCTGTGTTCAGCCGATGGTCGTGGATCAGTCCAATCAACTGTTCTCGGTCAGCGACGTCTTTAACGGCGTGATCGTCGACGGCGACGCCACCGGTGACGTGATGTTTTACGGCAAGGGCGCCGGAAAGTTCCCGACCGCAAGCGCTGTGATCTCAGATATCATTGACTGCGCACGCGAAAAACAGAGCCAACGCAATATCCGCTGGGAGGATACGACCTCCTTTACTGAGGATGACGGAACGTACGAATTTTTACTCAAGCCACTTAAAAACGATATGAAAAAACTCGCACAATTGGGTGAGCTTCGCCGAATCGTCACCGACGACGGCGCTGTCGGCTATATTGTGGGGCCTTTTACCAATACCGAATTAAAGAAAAAGTTGAACAATCTCTCGATTGCAGCAGCTGTATTTCCCATTTTAAAATAGAGGAGGCAGGACGTCATGAAAATCGGTGTTATTGTCGATTCTTTCAGGGTCGGTTTTGAGCAAGGGGTACTGAAAGCGGCAGAAGTAGGGGCTGACGGCATTCAGGCCTACGCCACGACCGGTGCTTTCAGTCCGCAAAACCTTGATGCCGCCAAACGGCGTGAAGCGCTCAACTATGTCCGTTCCAACGGGCTGGTCTTTTCCGCGCTGTGCGGAGACTTCGGCGGTCACGGTTTTATGCATGAGGATGAAAACCCCGACCGCATCGAGCGTTCCAAGCGCATCATCGATATGGCGCTCGAACTTGACTGCAAGGTCGTGACGACGCACATCGGCGTGATTCCCGCCGACCGCAGCAATCCCCGCTACGACATCATGCAGCGCGCCTGCTATCAACTCGGAAAATATGCCGAGGAAAACGGCGCTTACTTTGCCGTTGAGACCGGTCCGGAACCCGCGGCCACGCTTGCACGGTTCATCGGTGAGTTGGGTGTTAAGGGCGTTGCGGTCAATCTCGATCCCGCGAATCTGGCGATGGTCATCGGCGAAAACAGCGTCGAGGCTGCCAAGATTCTCGGTCCGCTTTCGGTTCATACCCACGCCAAAGACGGCATTCTGTTAAAAAAAGAAGATCCCGAGATCATATACGGCCTGGTCAAGCACGAAGAGATGGGCGAGCGCCCCGAATATTTCCGCGAGGTCGTACTCGGAACCGGCGACGTGCATTTTGAAAAATATCTGCCCGCGCTCAAAGCCGCCGGATATGATGGCTTCCTCACAGTCGAACGCGAAGCCGGCGCCTCACCGGAAAAAGACATCAAGATCGCAGTGGACTTTTTGAGAAAGCAGATTGCGGATTTAAAACTGTAATTACCCGATAACCGTTATCAACCCGAGATCCTTCGACTGCGCGCGTTGCGCTTCGCTAGGATGACAAAAATGTTCCACATGGAACATTTTAACAGTTGCACTAATATCAACAGGGGCGGTTTTTTACCGCCCCTGTTATGTTTTTGATGGTTTTACCGTCATTGCGAGCAAAGCGCAGCAATCCAGACAGAAGGTTAACGAGATTGCAGCAGTAACTCGGACACTTATTCTCTGGATTGCTTCGTCTTGCGTGGGGCTTTTGCCCCTCGCTTGCTCCATCGCAAAGACGGTAAATGTAACATGAAGTTCGGGCGATTCGTAATCGCCCCTGCGATATGTTTCGGACGGATGATATCCGCCCCTACATTTTACGAGATTATTCAATATAATCGGCGCAGGCGCGGTCGGTGAAAGCCGCTCTGACGAAACCGCCGACGCGAACGTGTTCGGGATGAATGACGTAATTTTTAAGCGCTTCTTCGTCGATAAACAAGCTGTTTAACACCACGGTACGATTGCCGGATTTTAAAGTTGAAACTGTGACTTTCAGCGAGACGACGCCCTCGATCTTTGAAGGCAGCGCTTCCAGCTCCATTTTGATTTTCCGCGCGTTTTTGATGTTTTCTTCTTCGGTAAATTCCTCTTTGAAATTCCACATGACGATGTGTCTGACCATGATAATTCTCCTTAAACATACTATATTATGATTAGTATTGAGTTAAAAATCTTCTGGATATTGTATAATCCTTGATGCCCATTTGGTTTGACTCGCATTATTAAAGTCGATAAATAAAATCACTTTATTAATTGAATCATAGAGTTTCATTTTAAATTTATCAAAATCTAACATGTTTAGTTTCAAAATAACTTTTTGTTTATACTCAATATCTTTATATACTTGCATAATTATCGAATCCAAACAACTAATAATCCTTTTTTGGCATTCTTTTATATATTTTCTAGATTTAATTGAATCTAAAATAGCAGATGTTGAAGTCCAATCAGAAGATGAACCTCCATTTATTGAAAGAAATAATCGATCATTGCTTAATTGGGTCGGAGTAGAAATATTTGATTTCCAGAGTTCTTTTCGATCTTCATCTCCAATAATAAATCCACTTGAATTTCCTGTATATAACTTACCCTCAAATGAATTTTTTGTGAATTGTGGCCAATTAAAATCTATAATTTCAAGTAGTTCCTTATGATAAAAAACCAAATTATCTTTATGAGGATATATATTGATTAAATACGCATATTCGTCTTCAAAAAGTGCAAATAGCAAATAATCGCTTCGATTTATAAAACCATCTTTATCATATCCTTGTCCTAAATGTAAGTGTTGAATTTTCCACTGATTAAAAAGAGTATCATTGTAATCAGCATTTGCAATCATTTTACTTTGATATTCTTTTAACGAACACCCTTTTTCTATTTTATAAACAATTTGATCAAGGATTTGCTCATACCCGGCAGGGCATTTAAATTCTTTTGAATATAACACTTTCCTTGGAATTTGTGAAATCACTCGCATCTGATATTTTAAATACGTGATTACACAATCTTGTTTACTTTCATGTGAAACTCCAAGAAGATTTAAATATTTTTCGCAAACATTTTCAAGGTCGTTTTCCAAGTCAATTGAAACTTCCCACTGGATTTTCGCCTGTTTTGAACTTCTATAAATCATTTTATCACCTCATTAACTTTGTCCGATTGTAATATAGAAGCGAACAGACTCATATTTCCCGTCTCCGATTCCCTGCACTTCTTTGAGTTCTCCTTTGGAGATAAACCTGCCGTTTTCCTCGCGATAAGTGATAATCCGTTCTGCAAGCAGTTCGCCGATTCCGGGCAGCAACATCAATTCCTCTTTGGGGGCGGTGTTAATGTCTACTTTTCCGTTCGGAAGAATGATAGCGGGTGTCCATTGTGAGGCATAAATCGTCGCTCCGATGTGCGGAGCGGCGGTTTTTATCGTGTAAGCCGAAAGCGCAATCAGGCCTACGGACAATACCGCAAGCGCGATACAGACGATTTTGACGGCTTTCGACAAAATTCCACCTCCGAACCCGATGTAATTTTATATCAACTTACATAAAAACGCAACTCAAAGCATAACAATTGGCACATACGAGTGTAAAGGAGAGACAATATATGCAGATGAAAATGACTAAGAAAGGCATCGGCTCCTCTGTTATGCTGTTTTCGGCCAAACCGGAAGCGCACGTGGATTCGCAGGCGGTGATCCCCGATTATCTCCCCGAGGTTCAGCGCGTGCTGCGGTCCGACGCAGAGGTTTTCGTCACAGGGAGACAGATTGCGGAACAAAAAATCATTGTGGAGGGAAATATCCGGTTCTGTGCGCTCTACCGGTCGCCCGACGGCGAACTTTGCAGCACTAACCAGACTACGGCCTGGCGGCAGACCATCGACGCCGCAGTACCGCCCGACAGCGCGGTTTTCGTAACACCTCGGATACTTCGTTGCTCCGCACAGCCGATTTCGTCACGCAAGATTGACTTGTTCGGTTCTTTTCTTTTAGAAACCGAGATCAAGGGCGCAAAACGCGAAGAACTGCTGGACGGCGTCGAGGGGGCGGACGTCGAATTGAAAAAAGAGACCGTTTCGATCAAACGGTTCGTCTCAACCTACAACCGCCAGTTCACCATCAGTGAGGATCTGGAACTGGAGAATTCGAGGCCGTCTGTGATGAAGCTGCTCTGTTCGCGTCTGTATATCGCAGACAGTGACTTCAAGACGGTCTCGGGGCGGGTTGTGGTCAACGGCGACGCGATTTTGGAGGCCCTCTACTTGGGTGACGTCAGTTCCTCCGCGCCGCATACCATCAAATTCACAATCCCGTTCAGTCAGATTACCGAACTGGATTCGACCGACAACAGCGAAATCGAGGTCTCTGTCTCGGTAGTCTCCTATGCGCTGAACGTGGTCTCGCAGCCGGACGGCGACAACCGCCGGATGTCGCTCGACCTGATTTTGGGAATCACCGCCGTCAACAACCTCATTGAGACCGTCGATCTGCTTTTCGACGGATACAGCCGCGAATTTGCCACCGAAGCGCAATACGGGAATTTTACTGCGGTGACCAATTGTGAGCGCTTCGAGGTACCCTGCTCCGCTTCGGGCGGCGTCGATTTCGGCGAGCAGACCATCGAAAAGGTACTCGATACCCGCTGCACAGTCAACTCGGTATCGCTCTCGACCGATAAAGGCGAAGTGACCGTCTTCGGTTCGGTGACAGCGGTCGTGATGGCCTCCGATGAAGACGGCGAATTATCCTTCATTGAAAAAGAACTCGAATTCGAACAAAAAGTCAACGCCTCCGGCGAGGGCGGTGAATTATCGGTCAAAGCAGCCGTCAGCGGCAGCAAAACCGTTCAGACCGGCTCGGGGATGGAGATTCGCGCGGATGTCGCAGCGGTTGTGACGAGATGTGAGAGCATTGATTTTCAACTGATGACGGATCTTAAAGTCAACGAAGAGGTTAAAAAGCAGCCGCCTCTGACTCCGCTGGTACTGTGTTTTGCCGGCACCGGCGAGGATTTATGGGAAATCGCCAAGACCTACAACACCTCGACCGACATCATAAAGACGCAAAACGGCATTGATTCGGATCGGCTAACCCACGATGAAGTTTTGTTGATCCCCACCGTTTAGAAAGGAGAGTCAGAACATGGGAAGCAGCATCTACACAGACATGGCAAGACGGACCGGCGGGGATATCTATATCGGCGTGGTCGGTCCGGTCAGAACAGGCAAATCCACCTTTATCAAACGCTTTATGGAGACCCTCGTCGTTCCGAACATCATTGACCCCGCCCGTAAAGAACGCGCCACCGACGAACTGCCGCAGGCGGCGGCAGGACGCACCATCATGACCACGGAACCGAAGTTCATCCCGGAGGAGGCCGTCAAGGTCCGTATTGACGACGACGGCGAATTCAAGGTACGTATGATCGACTGCGTCGGCTACATCGTTCCGAGTTCGATCGGCTACATCGAAAACGAAGCACCGCGTATGGTCATGACACCGTGGTTTGACAAGGAAGTACCCTTCAATATGGCGGCGGAGGTCGGTACGAAAAAGGTCATCACGGAACACTCCACCATCGGGCTGGTCGTCACCACTGACGGCAGCATCAGCGACATCCCGCGCGCCGAATATGCCGAGGCCGAACAGCGGGTGATCAACGAACTGCGTGAAATTAACAAGCCGTTCGCTATCGTTTTGAACAGCACCGACCCTTCCTCCGAACGGGCGCTTGCGGTCAAAGCGGAGATCGAACAACAATACGGAATCAGCGTGATCAGCGTCAACTGCATGACGATGAACGAGGAGGAGATTCTGGAGATTCTGCGCAGTGTGCTCTATGAATTCCCACTGCGTGAGATCTGGGTCGACGTTCCGAATTGGCTGATGAAGCTTCCGGCCGACTTCTGGCTGAAAACCGAACTCCTCTCGACGATGAAAGAGACCGCTAAAGCGGTGACCAAGATCAAGGAACTCGACGCTTTCCCCCTCGTCGTTGCCGAAAATGAACACATCAAAAAAGCAGAAATCGTCGGACGCGATTACGGGAATGGCAGCGCAAAAGTTGAAGTGGGTTTGCAGCCAACACTGTTTTTCCGCGTGATGAGCGAAATTACCGGGCAGCAGATTAATGACGAAGGCACGCTATTCGAATTCATCAAAGCCGCCTCGGAGGTCAAGAGCACTTATGATAAATACCGCAACGCCATCGAAGAGGTCAACGCGACCGGATACGGGATCGTGATGCCCACGATGGATGAACTCTCGCTCGATCCGCCTGAAATTATGAAACAGAGCGGCCGCTATGGCGTCCGACTTAAAGCGGGAGCACCTTCGATCCACATGATCCGCGCCGACATCAGCACCGAAATTCGTCCCGTGGTCGGCTCGGAGAAACAATCCGAGGAACTGGTGATGTATCTGCTTCAAGATTACGAGGAGTCGCCGGAGAAAATCTGGCAATCCAACATCTTCGGAAAATCGCTGCACGAATTGGTGAACGAAGGGCTTCACTCGAAACTCACCCACATGCCGCCACAGGCCAGAGTCAAACTGCAGGATACCGTTCAAAAGATCATCAACGACGGCTGCAACGGCCTCATCTGCATTATTTTCTGATAAACTGTTTTTATCTGTGAACCACGCGCTCGCGTATTGCGGGCGCTACTTTTTTATGCTATACTGAGTCTCGAACTTTTATTCGGAGCGTTTTTATGTATAAGTATCGGTTGATTCGAGCGAATCGAAGAACCATGTCGCTGAAAATTTCAAATGACTGCGTTCCGGTCGTGAGGGCGCCGTTTTTGATGCCGGAATCAACAATCAACGCCTTTGTTGAAAAAAATTCCGCATGGATTGCAAAACAGCTTGAAAAAAGGGTTGTGCAAAACCAAAGCGAAACCCTGATCATTGAAAACGAAGGCATTCTGCGCCGAAAAGCAGCCGAAATCATGCCTGTAAAGGTAAACAGCTTTTCGCGCATGATGAACCTTTTCCCATCCGCAGTCAAAATCACTTCGGCCAAAGCCAGATATGGAAGCTGCAATACCAAAAATTCAATCTGTTTTTCTTGGCGACTGATGGCTTATCCGGACGAGGCGATTGATTATGTCGTGGTACATGAGCTGGCACATATCAAATATAAAGACCATTCAAAGCGTTTTTACGCACTGATTGAAAAATATATGCCCGATTACAAAGCGCGGAGAGCGCTGTTAAAAAATCCGATTCAAGGAGGAATCGAACATGGCCAGATTTGACGATTTTGATTGGGGAAAACTCCGCCAAAACTACGAGTTATGGCACCACAATAAACTCGGGCGGCCGATTATGCCGATCAAAATTCAAAAAGAGACCTCGGATCGCGCGGAATCCCCCTACCCGATTTTAAATTTTGTCTCAGCGGGCGATCTCTCGGTTACGCCGAAACAGTTGATCGACCGGCTGGATTATGAACTCTCAAAAACAGAGTTTCTCGGCGAGGGATATCCCTATGTCGGAATGCACGCGTTCGGGGCGGGCGTTGCGGCTGCATTTTTAGGCTGTGAACTGCATGCCCGCAAGGAGACAACCTGGTTTTCGCCTGTAAAAGAACTTCCCATTGATGAACTGCATTTCGAATACGATCCCGAGAACATCTGGCTGCGGCGTGTTAAGGACGTCTATATCGAAGGCATGGAAAAATGGCATGGGAACGTCGTGATGGCCATGACCGACCTCGGCGGCATCCTCGATATTCTGTCCTCGTTCCGTACGGCTGAGGGGCTTTTATTTGATCTCTATGACAATCCAGATGAAGTGCTTCGCTGTGTTGGCGAAATTCAAGCCATGTGGTTCCGATTTTTTGACGAAATCACCGACATTATCAAAGGTGAGACAAAGGGTTATTCTTCCTGGTGTGGAATCTACGACCCAAAGCCGACCTATATTCTGCAGTCCGATTTTTGCTACATGATCGGCAACGATATGTTTAAGACGTTCGTCGGACCGGAATTGAAATCCTCCGCCGAACGCCTGCACCGCCCGTTTTATCATCTTGACGGCATCGGTGAGTTAAACCATCTGGATTCCATTTTGGACATCGATGCGTTTGTCGGCATTCAATGGGTCCCGGGAGACGGCCCGAATCGCGATAAAGATTGGTCCGAGGTTTATAAACGCATCACCGATGCGGGAAAGAAGATCTATATCTGGTGCGAACCCGAACGGCTCGGGCAGCTGAGCAAGTTGGTTTCGGGTGATATGATTTACAGCACCGGCTACACGGTAAACCAAGCCGATCTGCCCGCTCAACTGAAGGCGCTTAAAAAGATCGAAATTAATTTATAAAACTACGGTGAATTTTATGAGTAATTATTCAAGCAAAAAACTATCATTTGATGATGTAAATGTTATAATTTCTTTACAAGAAAGTTGGTTAATTGATAAAAAAGGTAAAGATATAAAACCCGCCAAATTATCTAGAACTATATCTGCCTTTGCGAATAGTAATGGCGGAGAAATATATCTTGGTATCAGTCACACAGAGGATAAAATGAAATACTATTGGGATGGATTTCTATCAGAAGAAGAAATGAACCCATATTTCACAATGCTTAATGATATATTACCAACTAATGATTATTGTATAATCGAAATTTTAACATGTGAATCCTACTCGTCTATAATTTTGCATTTAACAGTACATAAAACTCAATGCATAATTTATGCAACAGATAAAACAGCTTATGTCCGGCATGGTGTTCAAAATTTACCTTGTAATACAGGCGATAAGCTTATTAAATTAAGAATGGATAAGGGAATTTCTTCTTATGAAGATGAATTTACCTCGTGTCCATTTAATGAAATAAATTCATCAACTGTTCTAATCGGTTTTATTAATCAAGTTGTTCCTCAAACTTCAAATTATGATTGGTTACACAGTCAAAAATTAATGAATGATTCAACTAAGATTTCGGTTGCAGGCGTTTTACTTTATAATGAATGCCCACAGGTTATTTTGCCAAAACAATCTGCTGTTAGAATACTTAGATATCATACTGACGAAAAAGAAGGGACTCGTGATACGTTAGAAAACGGTTATCCGATTTCCATTGAAGGCGATTTATATACACTAATTAAGCAAACAGTAGCCAAAGTTTGTGAAATAGTAGAATTAACTCAGGTGGTTAGTAACAATAAAATTGAACTAAAAGAATATCCAGAAGTAACTTTACATGAAATAATTGCAAACGCAATATTACATAGAGACTATAGTGTTCGCAAGGATATTCAAGTTCGAATTTTCTCTAACAGGATAGAAATTGAAAGTCCTGGATTGCTTCCAGGTCACATTACTGTTGATAATATATTAAAAGAACAATTCTCACGAAATCCCAAAATAGTAAGATTAATCTCTAAATTCCCATCTCCTCCAAATAAGGATGTTGGTGAAGGGTTAAATACTGCTTTTGAAGCAATGATGAAAATGCAATTACAAAAACCACAGATTATCGAAACCGAATCAAGCGTTCTTGTAATTATTAAACATGAAAGACTTGCTGATGCCGAAACATCGGTTTTAGATTATATGAGAACTCATGAAACTATTAGTAATTCACAAGCACGATACTTGACTGGAATTACTGATGCCAATAAAATGAAACGTGTGTTTAACAGATTAAAATCACAAAACAAACTTGAAATCGTTCCCGGGACAAGGAGTAGTGCAACTTTATGGCGTTTACCATTAACTAATGAAAATTCACATAATGAACAATTGACTTTATTTTAATATCATTTTCTCTATACTTGACCGCAATTTGGACAATACATTTTGTTCCCTCTGAAAAGTCTTTTAAATTAAAAACCCGGCAGCCGGAATTCTCCGGCTGCCGGGTTCTGTAATTTAAAAATTATTCCAATTTTGATCTTTGCTTCCGACGTTTCCGTTCGAGACACCGCCAAGCGTCAATTCATATTCCCCGTTTGAGAAAGCATATGTATCCGCACCGCCGTTAAAGGTGAGAACCACATAATAACCCTCGTCGCCAAACATCTCTTCCGTGCCGAACCAAGTGCTGCCAAGAGCCTCTTTGATTTTATAGGTGCCGTTTGGCAATGTGATAGAGACTGTTTTCGCTCCGTTAAAGAAAATCGTCGAAACCAGTGTGGTGCCGGAGTAGATTTTGATATAGGTACAGCCGCTGTAAGACGCCTTGATGGTTAGCTTATTCTGCCCTCCGTAATAAGCGCTGTTGTGATACGTTTCACCAGTCGACGGCTTGGATTGAATACACCTGTCGGCATAACTTTCGGCATCTTTATAACCGATGATTTTATTAAATAATCCGTAAGCGGTATAGAATTTTTTCGAATTAAAGGCGGCGACCGCTTCGTAATAAGTATCCCTGCTTTTGCATTCTTCCAACAGATCTTTTGCGTCTTTATATCTCACAGAAGCAGCATAGGAGAGCAACACTGCGGCGCCGTCATAATCGCCCTGAGCCATTAAAGCCACCGCTTTATCATAATCAGCCGAACACCGGCATTCAATTGCCTGATTGGCCGAGTTTTTAAAGTTCCCCAAAGAGGCAAAGATTTTGGCAGCGCCGTCGAGATCTCCCGACTCCATCAAAGCCACCGCTTTATTATAATCGATGTTGTTTTGGCAATCAGTCACCATTTCCTTGGCGTCGGAATAGCTGCCGAGTGCCGTAAAAGAGGTTTTTGCTGCCTCATAATCGCCCGATTCGTAAAGAGCTGTGGCGGCCTTATAATCCAGAATGTTTTTACACTTCTGGGCTTTTGACGCGCTGTCTTCATAATCGCCGAGTGAGAGGAAAATCGTTCTCGCCTTCTCGTAGTCACCGTCATCCATGTAGTCCGACGCCTGGCCATAACGCTTTTCCATACTGCCCTGCTCGATCAATTCCTTGGCATCTTTATAATCCCCGAGGGTTTGCAAAACGGCTATCGCCGCATCGTAATCTCCCTTTTGCATCAAAGCGACCGCTTGGTCATATTGAATTCCTTTTTCACATTCCGCAAGATAAGAAGCGCTATCCTTGAAGTCCCCGAGTTCGGTAAACGCGGTTTTGGCAGTCTCGTATTCGCCTGCGTTCATCGCTTCTACGGCATCTTCATAAGCCGCGTTGTCGGCACAGGTTTTTGCCTGCTGTGTGCTGTCCTCATAATCACCGAGTGCCATAAATGCGTCCGCTGCTTCGGCATATTTTCCCGAATTCATAAGATCGACAGCTTCTTGATAGTCGAGGATGTTATTGCATTCATCGATTTTTTCACTGACGTCTTTGTATTCGGGATCAAGTTCGGAAAAAGCCGTGACCGCTTGTTCATACTGCCCGTCTTTCATCAGTGCAACCGCTGCCTTGTACTCCGGTGAACCGCCTGCAAGAACGAGCATGACAATGATTACGGCGACGATAACAACCGCAGCTGCGGCAATGATAATGCCGGTGGGCTTTACTTTCTTTTTTGGCGTAATAACAGACGTCACCTGCTGTACAGACGGTTGAAACGTTGCAGGCGGCGTTGCGGGTTCTGTGTTTTTTCCGGATTGGATCGTTGCTCCGCATTTGTGGCAAAACTTTGCGTTCTCAGATAATTCGGTACCGCACTTGGGACAATACATGGTTGTTCCCTCCAATTTATAATTGTGAGAACATTATAAGCGATTTGAATTTTTATGTCAATATTTCCCGATTTTTATTTTCCGTATAACCGTCTGACACTATGAATGAAAAACAGCATGGTGGCTGAATACCATTCACAGCCCTTTGACATCTCCCCTGTGAACGGATCGAGTTCTTGTGAAAATTTGATCTTTTCGGAACGGACAAGTGCGTCCGTCCATATGCGCATCAATTCCTCGAGGTCCTTACCGTATCCATAGTCGTCCATCCAGCGCAAGGCACGCAATGAAGTAAGACCCTGCGAAAAATAACTCCAGTCATTGCCCTCGCGTTCCTTTTTGAAATGGGGGTCGGAAACAGACATCGATGAAAACGGATAGGGTGTCCAAAATTCTTTTTCATTTTTCAGATATCGATTGTAAATGCGATCCGCCATATCTTTGTCCAAAACATGCTCGCAAAACAGATTGGAGATGTGAATCGTCTTAAATTTGCGTTTATTACCTTGTCGGTCGACATCATAGAAAAATTCGTCTTCGGGATCGTAACAGATCTCGATCATTGCCTGTTTAACCAATTCGGCTTTTTCGTACCAGGCTGCGCTCTCCTCTTGTTTTCCGAGGTGTGCAGCCATCTCTGCAAGCGCCGTTCTGGAACCGTAAAATACCGCATTTAAATCGGGCGCGATCAACGGCATAAAGTCGCCCTCATTGCAGTTTTTGGCATCGCCGTTCGGACAGCCACCGTGAATTCCCGCCAGTCGATCACTATTATCGTGTCCGGTATCGAACAGGCAAAACATTTCGATCAGCCGATTTTGAGTGGTCATTCGATTTTTGCACATCCATGCGTCCCAGGCAGAGCATTTCCGATAAGCCCGTTCCATCAACTCGTCGTCATGATTGAGTATTGCCGCTTCATAACACAAGCGGGTGAAAGAGACGCATTCCTGCAATTGTCCGAAACCGATCATTCTTCCGTAATTCTTTGTATTCGGATTGGACTCATCCAGCACATAACAAGGGAACTGACCGTCTTCTTTTTGATTGTCGAGAAACAAATTGACCTGTGCACGCGCAACATAGGCCATCTCCGGGCAATAATTTGCCCATGCAATCGCATCGTAGGCATGTTCCAGCCAAACGCCCGGATAAGCATCCGAGATCAAAAACAACGGCTCGGGATGGCCGGGAAAACATTTGATATGGACGTTTTTAATGCGGTTTAATACGGTTTCATATTGTTTGAAAATTTCTTCTTTATTTATGTTCATATTTATACTTCTTTCTTACGGTAATTTACAAAGCAGGGTTTTCATTGCGCGAATCATGGCGTCCTGATATTTGCTTCTGTCTGTGATTTTGAAGATATATCGATCGGTCGGCTCTTTTGTCTCATTCCAGTTGGTCCTTCCCTCTTCGCTGCAGGTGATCTCGATGGGAACATATTCAAAAATCGGCTTTGCGGACGGGTTTAATAAATCGGTGATTTCGCCGTCCGTCGTGACGGTTTTGCCGGCTGCGTGAAGAATCGGCCCCGTACACCACATATGCCGGATTTCATTACGCACATAAGCAGAAATTTTCTCGTCTGCGGGACGCTCGAGATAACGCAGCCATTTTCGGCTGTCTTCCCGCCCGATGGCATAATCGAAATATCGCTGCATGGACGGGGATAAATCATGATAAATCACATCTTGCCGAAAGCGGTACACCGTTCCATAGACACCCTCCCCTTTGTTGACGCCGAGTTTTTCAAAACAGGGTGACCAATACACCGGACAAGGTAAATAAAACATCGCACGGTAGGATGCCGGGTCAAGATCTACGTTGAATTCAAGATGCTCCGACTCAAATGCACTTCCCGCATTCAAATAAACGCCGCTGCATTTTTTACGGAACAAATCACCGTTTTCCCGTGCGGCAGCCGCAACGTCCCGACAGGAACCGACAATTTGAATCGATACCGGTTCGGGAGCGTTTTCAAGGGTATCTAAAATCAGCCGGATCGCACTGTTATGCTTGATCTCGTTTTCCCACGCAGCCTGACTTGCCGACAGCCCCGTGCCGACCGATACATATTTTCCGGTGATACGGTTTAGCTGTCCCACCGACAAAAGTGCCGGATCCCCAAAAGGATTATTTTCGGGATAATCAATCACAATGCCCTTTAAATCTGTCTCCCCGAAATAAGCAAGCGCAAACTGGCAGGCCAAGTCCCAATGATCGTCAGGGTCTTGATGATAATGGAACAGATCGGTTTGGTGCAATACAGATTTCATCTATATCTCTCCTTTATACCAAACGGTATGTAGGTCTTTATTTTTTCGCAATAAAATCGATCACCGACGTAAGGTTTTCTTCCTTTACAAAGTCGGCGCCGTCATCAAGTGCCTTCAGCATCTCGTCATCCTCCGGGGTTTTATCCGGCTTGTTATTAATTTGTTTGACGAGTACGTTTTTCATGAGCTTCATCATCAGTTTATTCATTCCCCGAAGCTTCTTCATGTCGAAACCGCCCTGCAGGTAAAATACCGGCACGCCGATCTGTTTGAAGTCCTCCAAAGCTTGTTTTCCGAGACCATCGTCGTTCGGGGCCATTCCGACCGGACAGACGGCAATGATTTTATAGTGTTTTGCAGCCGCTTTGTACCCTTTTACCGAACCTGCCATCACCCAACCCATATAGACAACCTCGTCCAACTCGGACAATAACGCTTTTGACTGTGATAATTCATAGGCCGGAAATCCTGTTTTTTGTGATAATATTTGCGCATATTTTCGGGTATATCCCGTGTTTGATGTAAAGATGATTGCCTTCATTCTATTTCTTCCCCTCCGAAATCGGTTTTCTTAATCATACCATATAAATGAGATAAATTAAATACATTTTTGCAACAGAGTTGCATCTTTCGAAATTTGTATTATAATATTTACATGATTTTACCACTGCCGAAAAAGCAGTATAAAACCACGGATAAAATACCGAATTTCCGGTATTCAACTTTTGCATGATTTTTCACATGAAGAGGATTCAAGAAATGGAATATATCACATTTGACAACGTCTGCAAATACTACAAATCCGGTGACCATACCGTTGCCGCCGCCGATCACATCTCCTTTTCCGTCGGAAAAGGAGAATTCTGCGTTGTCGTAGGTCCAAGCGGCGCCGGAAAAACCACTTTGCTCAACATCCTCGGCGGCATGGACAACTGCGACGAGGGCGAAATCCGCCTCGACGACAATAAGATCAGCGGATACGATAAAAGACAGCTTTGCGATTACCGTCGTTACGATGTCGGTTTTGTTTTTCAGTTTTATAATCTGGTGCAAAATCTCACCGCTCTAGAAAACGTAGAACTGGCGTCTGAAATCAGTAAAAATCCGATCAGCGCCGAAGAGACGCTGAACCATGTCGGATTGGCAGATCGAATACATAATTTCCCCGCTCAGCTTTCGGGTGGCGAACAGCAGCGCGTTGCAATCGCCCGTGCAATCGCAAAAAATCCAAAGATTCTGCTCTGCGACGAGCCGACCGGCGCGCTCGATTACAATACCGGAAAACAGATTTTGAAACTGCTGCAGGATATCTGCCGTAATACCGGAAAGACCGTTATCGTTATCACACACAACAACGCCATTACACAAATGGCTGACCGTATTGTCAGCGTTAAAAACGGCCGGGTCGTCAAAATCGTCACCAATGAACATCCGCTGCCAATTGAGGAAATCGAATGGTAAAAAAGACATACGGAAAATTGATTCGGCGCGCTGTGAAAAGCACCCGAGCACGATTTTTCTCAATTCTCTCCATCGTCACTTTGGGCTGCGGATTTCTCGGCGGCCTTCTTGCCACCACGCCGGATATGCAGCGCACGGCGGACACTTATTACGACAATAACAGTTTTTTCGATATTCAAATTAAGGGGACACTCGGCCTCTCGGACAAAGATGTTGAAGCATTATGCGGGCTCGATAACGTCACCAATGCGATGCCGTCATACGTCACCGATCTCGTACTTCAGGACGACGAAGGCGGATTCGTCGCCAGAATTTACGGTACTGATCTTGAGAAATACGGAACGGATGATTACATCAACGGTTTTGAGCTGCTTGAAGGCAGACTGCCGGAAAATGAAAACGAATGCCTGATCGCCTCTCCCGATGGCTATACGTCAGATCATAAGGTCGGCGAGGTCTATATGATCTCCGATGAAAACAAAAATCCGGACACGATCAACGATACTTATAATTTTAATACACTGACCGCAGTCGGTATGGTCAGAACACCTTACTATATGTCCATCGAAAGCGAACCGAGCACCGTCGGCACCGGCCGCGTCACGCTGGTGATCTTTGTCCCTGAGGAGAGTTATTCCCTCGAGGCCTATACAGACATCTATCTGACCGTTCGGGGATCTAAAGCACTCAATTCCTTTTCCGATCAATATACCGATCTGGTGCAGTCTGTCGAAGATCCACTGAAGGATTTCGGCGTTTCCCAATGTGAAATCAGATACAACGACGTGGTCTTCGAGGCCAATCAAAAGATCGACGACGCGCAGGCAGAATATGACGACGCGCAGGCAGAAGCCGACCAAAAACTCGCCGATGCCCGTCAGAAACTTGACGACGGCCAAACTGAACTCGACGAGGCTAAATTGAAACTCGCCGACGCACAGCAAGATGTCGACGACGGAGAAAAAAAGCTGACCGATGCTCAAAAAACGCTGAAGACAACAATTGCCGATAAAGAAAAAGAACTCGACGAGGAGCTTGACAAAGCCATCGCCGAAGAACTGCAAAATGCCTATGATCAGATTGACGCCGAACGCATTGACGCCGAGAGGCAGTTTCAAGCGCAAAGCAATGAAATCAAAAGCGGGCTGCGGCAAATCGAAATCACCCGGTCCGATCTCGCCGCGCAAAAACAACAGCTTCTTGCAATGCAGCAGCAGATTGATTATGCAGACGCCCACGGGATTCCGGTCGATCCGACGCAGAGAGCCGCCGTCGCGCAGGGGCTGGCTCAGGCCGAAGCCGGACTGCAGGAACTGGATTTAAAAGAAAAGGAATTGAATCAGGCCGAAAACGACCTCACTTCAGCGTTATATGATTTTGAAATCGAGATCAAAAACGCAAAAACACAGGCCTATGACGAAATCATGAATGCGCGCAGTGAAAAACACGGCGAGACCATGCAGGAGATTGAACAGGCCCGTGTCGATGCGCAAAGCAAAATCAATGACAAACGCCTTGAACTCGAAAACGCCAAGCAGAAGTTAACCGACGGATATGCCGATATCGAAACAGCCGAAAAGAAACTCGCCGACGGCGAAAAAGAATATGCCGATGCAAAGGCCGAAGCCGATGAAAAGCTCTCGGACGCGGCGGATAAGCTTGCAGACGCCCGCCAAAAAGTGGCCGAAATCGAATATCCCGAGTGGTATATTCTCGACCGTGAAGATACCGTCAGCTTTAACAGCTTCAAGAGCAATTCCGAAAAAATCGCCGCCATCGCAAAGGTCTTTCCGATTTTCTTCTTTCTGGTCGCGGCACTTGTCGCACTGACCACCATGACCCGTATGGTCGAAGAGGAACGCACTCAGATCGGGACGCTGAAAGCACTCGGGTATTCCAACGGCTCTATTATCGCATATTACATCGGATACAGCGTGCTTGCGACCCTGATCGGCTCTGTTATCGGCATGATCGTCGGGTTTAAACTGTTTCCCACCCTCATTATCAACGCTTATCGTATGATGTATTCCCTGCCCGACACCGTTACCGCTTTTTATTGGGATTACAGCTTGATCATCATCTCGACCGCCGTTATATGCACAACCGCTGCGACACTTGCCGCGTGTCTCGACCAACTCTCGGAAAAGCCTTCCACGCTGATGCTGCCGCGTGCTCCCAAAGCCGGGAAACGGGTGTTTTTGGAGTATATAAGCTTTATCTGGAACCGGATGAAATTTATCCAAAAGGTTACTGCGAGAAATATTCTCCGTTATAAAAAGCGCTTCTGGATGACGGTGATCGGTATCGCCGGTTGCTGCGCACTGCTGGTGACCGGATTCGGGCTGCGGGATTCGATTCATGCTATTGTTGAAAAACAGTTCGGTGAAATTTACAAATTCAACCTCTCACTGTATCTGAAAAACGACGGAGACGCCGAAAATGACCCCATTATATCCGGATTTTTAACTGATACCGACAATGTAAACGGCTATGCCGTTCTTCACAACGAAAACGGAACCGCCGAAGTCGGCGGAAATTCCGAAAAAGTCAGCATTTATGTCCCCAAAAACACTGATGAACTGAAACAGCAATTCACCCTTCGTGTACGCAAGACCGGCGAAGACGTTTCGTTCAGCGAAAACAGCATCGTCTTGACCGAAAAACTCTGCGAAAAGCTCGGTTTGTCGGTAGGTGACATATTTACTTTAAAAAATTCAGATGGCAAGCCTTATGACTTTACAGTATCGGGAATTTGCGAAAACTATATCACAAACTTTGTCTTCATCCCCTCTTCGGCATACGCCGAAGCATTTGGAGAAAATCCCGAATATACGCTGGTATTGGCCGACGTCAAAGACGATAGCGAACCGTCGCGGACATCCATTTCCGAACGCATTTTGAAAAGCGACAATATCCTGCTGGTACAGTTCTCCCAGACCATTCGTGAAAGCTTCGAAAATACGGTTAAGAGCATTGATTATATCGTAGCCGTACTGATCATCTCTGCCGGTCTTCTCGCCGTGATCGTGGTCTACAACCTCACCAACATCAACATCTGCGAACGCCGCAAGGAGCTCGCCACAATCAAAGTGCTCGGATTTTACGATCGCGAGGTCGCCTCCTATATCTACCGCGAGACCAACATCCTCTGTCTGATCGGCATCTTGTTCGGCTTCGGCTTCGGCGCCTGGCTGCACAGTTTTGTCGTCAGAACCGCTGAGGTGGACGCGGTCATGTTCGGACGCACGGCCACCCCGCGCAGCTACTTATTCGCCGCCGCTCTGACGATTTTGTTCACGGCACTGGTGGATCTGATCATGCTCGGGAAGCTGCGGGCGATTAATATGGTGGAATCAATGAAGGCCAACGAATAGTTCTTCTACCGCTTTTATCAGTTCCCCGTTTTTGACTGCTTCCAGTTCCTGCTCGGCCCAATCGGGAAAGACGGTCCGCTTGCAGGCGGTGATTAGCGCGAACAGGGTTCCGGTGATTTTGACGAGCGTCATTTCTTTCGGGTCATATTCGCCGTATTCATTCAAGAATGCCGTTTTTGCGGGTTCTGACAATTCATAGGTGACATTGACGAGATCCGCGCAGGCAAAACCTTTTCCAAGCAGATTATAATCGAACATAAACGCCTCGCTTTTATTTTTTGCCACAACCATATTGGTGTAATAAAAGTCGTTATATGTCAGCGTTTTCGGCGTACTGTCGATCAATTCCCGCAGTTTAGTATAATGCTCTTCAATCAACGCCCAGACCGGTTCGCCCACCGTTTGCGTCTTTTCTTTAATCATGCGGATATTTTCGAGTGTGACGTCGTCGGTCTCGCAATATAATTTTGCGCCGTAATCGCGGATATACGCCCCGCTCTTTTTATGCAGATCACGGTACCATTTGGCCAATGCCCGCATCACCTCGGGATCGTCCATGTCATCTCTTATGGCAAGCCGGTAGATTTTGCTGTCTGAGATGTCTTCCATCAAGATTGCGTCTTCGCTTTTGGCAAGCAAATGAATGGTTTCGATTCCGAACGATTGCAGCAGCCGGTAGTTTTCGATTTCGCGTTTATAAGCATCTTTCTCAAAACACTTCAACACGCAGGGATTTTCACCTTTGATTCGGTAAACAAACACACCGTCTTTTGCTTGCAGTTCTTGAATTTCACCGAAATGAATTCCGAAGCCGGACAACTCTCTTTTGGCACGTGTAAATTCAATCGGCTTTACATAGATGTCGATATTGTTTCTCTGACAGCGTTTTCCGGTGTTTGTAAAGCCCAAAGATCGCCAGAATGGAGCGCCTGCTTGCGTTTCACATGTAAGCCATATCTGCTTTACATTGCGATTTCGGAAGGTATCTTCAATTTTTTCAAAACACCTGCTTCCGAGTCCTTTTTTCCGGTATTCGGGTCGGATATAAAACTCGCGGATGAAGCCATAACCGAGTGTTTCGGGCGCGCCGTAGGAACCGTCGTCGATTTCATAAAACAGAAAGCCCGCAGGCTGATCCTGTGCATAGATTAGTTCCAGCCAACTGTCTGCTCTTTCGGCACAGCCAAGAATATACCGTACGATTTTATGAATGCGTTCATCACTGAGCGGTTCCGGTCTCTTCCCGATATCAATCTCGGCGTCGTATTCCCGGAGCAGTTCGCAAAATAATGCGAACTGCTCCGGGTTGTTTTGCTCAAGAGGTATATAACTTAAATCCATCGGTCTTCTTCCTCCCTGCTCTTTTGTTTGCTCTTCAAGCGTTCCAACTTCTCATGCTCGGCGTTTTTTTCATAGCGGTTGGCGGTCAGGCGGGCTTTGCGCTCGCCGTATCCGGTTTCGCGTTTCAACCGTTCAAAGCTCTCCCAGCGTTCCTGTGTCAGCTTTCCTGTTCGGATGGCCTCCCGAATTGCACAGCCAGGCTCGCTTCGGTGTCGACAGTCGGTAAAACGGCATTTCCCAAGAAATACTTCGACATCCGAAAACGATCCGGAAAGGCCGTCGGTGGCGTCTGACATGCCCATGGTACGCATCCCGGGTGTGTCAATGACCATGACGCCGCTTTTTAAAAGCATTAATTGGCGGTGCGTGGTCGTGTGCCTGCCCCGGTCATCATCTTCGCGGATTGCCCCGGTCTCCATCAATTCCTCGCCGGAAATCGCGTTGATCAGCGATGATTTTCCGACGCCGGATGAACCGAGAAAGACAATCATTTTCCCGGGTTTCAGGTATTCGCTTAAAGCATTCATGCCCTCTCCGGTGACGGCACTGACCGAATGCACCGGAACACCGAACGCAATTTCTTCAACGGCCTCGATGTTTTCCTCGGGATTCTCGCAAAGATCGGCTTTGGTAAGCAGAATCACCGGCTGCGCTCCGCTGTGGTAGGCCAGTGTGAGGTAGCGTTCAATTCTGCCCAGATTGAAATCGCGGTTTTGCGAACTGAGGATGAAAACGAAGTCGAAATTGGCCGCAACGGCCTGCGCCGGTTTGACCGGGTCGGGATCAGCGCGGGAAAAGAAAGTCTTGCGCGGAAGCGTTTCGGTAATCAGTGAATCGCCGAGTTCGTTATAGACGATGGTGACGAAATCGCCGACTGTGGGATAGATGGTGTCTTTACCGAAGAATAACCCACCTTTCAGCCGCGCAAACGCCTCGCCCTGTTCGCAGTAAATCTCGTACCGTTCGCGGTGTACTGCGGTCACCCTTGCGAGATTTGTCTCACCCGAAATGTTTTTCGGGTTTTCTCCCGATTGATTATATCCGTTAAAATATAAACGGATGTCTGACATTGGTTTATTTCCCCTTCGGGCCTGCCATTAACGGTTAACACGGTTTCGGCGCACACAGACACGAAAAAATCCGCAGCTTGCAACTGCGGATCGGGATTGAACGATATGTGTAGTTATCGCTTAATCACAATTTCCGAGGCAGGCTTTTGTCATGATATTTGTGTTGCCGAAATTCATCGTGTCTTTCATGAAAAATCCCTCCTCGGTTAAAGTTTAAAATAGTCGGTGACACCTGTAAGCGCCACTTCCGGCGTTATATTAGCATAAGGAAAAGCCCCTTGTCAAGCATTTTTTGCCAAATCACTTAAAAACAGTGCGGATATCGGGGTTTTGGTAAAGCCGATAGGCGCACCGGTAAAAGTACCGTGGCAATCCAAACCGGCGGTAATCATCAAACGATGCTGATTACAAAAAGCCAAACACTGTGTGGTCATTTCTTCGCTGTGTTTCGGGTAATAGCACTCAAGCCCGTCGATGCCGTCGACTCGGAATTGTTCCAATATCATTTTCAATGGCTCTTCGAAACGATATAGACCCGGATGTGCCAATACCGCTTTTCCTCCCGCCTTATGAATGACGCGGCAAACCTCGGAAACGGCAGAATAACCGCTTTCTTCATAAGTACAGCCGAACTCGGGATAGAATTTGACGCCTTCCATCAGCGTTTGGGTCAAACCCTTTGACAGAAGATAATGCAGCGCTTTCCAGCCCCCGCCTGATGGCGGATAGTCAAACCGATTGAAGTCTTCTAAAGAAACCTCCGGAATCGTTGGTTGCATGCGTTCGATTAACCGTTTGCTGATTTGGTCGAGCTTTTGCCTTGTCTCGGCGACAAAACGTATGAATTCGGCGTTTGAAAAATCGGGATTATAGGCCAGAATATGGACGTTTTGTCCGTGGTCATAAGCGTCAATTTCAACAGCTGGAATGCATTTTACCGGTGAATGCAAAGAAAGGGCCTTCAACTCGGAAGACCCTTTCAAGATGTCATGGTCGGCAACCGCGAGCAAACCGACGCCGTTTTTCACCGCTTCGTCGAGAATTTCTTTTGGCGTCATCGTCCCGTCGGAATACAGCGAATGGATATGCAGATCGGCGTACGGCAGATTCAAGCGATTGCTCCTTTTAATTTTAATTTTTAACGGCACATTCCTTTTGGCGGTCGAGGTACCGACAGGCGGCAAGCGCAGCCGTTGCGCCGTCCGCCGCCGCGGTCGTGATCTGACGAATGCGTTTGGTGCGGCAGTCGCCCGCGACAAAAATGCCCTCGTCGTCGGTCAGGCAATTTTCATCAGAGATGATGTAACCGATTTGATCGAGCTTGGTCATATCCTTCACAATACCGTTTTCGGGCGCTAATCCGATGGCGACGAAAGCGCCGTTGAATCTGAGCGTCTCCTCGTGTCCGTCTGAATCGCGGTGGGTCACCAGACCTTCGAATTCATTCTCTCCGAAAAACTCCTTGATAACCGTACCTAAGATGATTTTGATGTTTGCCTTACAGCGCACGGATTCCTGCAGTTTTTCTTCGCCGGTCAGGAAATCGAGATTTTGAATGATCGTCACTTCAGTGCAGAGTTCTGATAACAAGATGGCCTCTTGTAATGCGGAGTTGCCACCGCCGATGACCGCCACGCTTTTTCCCGCATAAAACGCGCCGTCGCAGACTGCACAGAATGAAATTCCGTCGCCGACGAATTTATCCTCGCCCGGTACGCCGAGCAAACGATGTTTGGCGCCCATAGCCGTGATGATGCAGCTGCCTTCATGGGTTCCGAAATCGGTCTTGATGATTTTTTTATCACCTTCAGCCGTGATCTCAAGCGCTTCCTCAATCTCGATGTCGGCACCGAGCGCCATCGCCTGATCCAGCATATGATCGGCTAATTCGTTACCGCTGATGCTGATAAAACCCGGGAAATTTTCGATTTTCGGGGAATGGGTCATCTGGCCTCCGAAGCCGTCCTTTTCGAGCACAAGAACGCTTTTGTTGGCACGCCGGGCGTAAATCGCCGCCGTAAGTCCGGCAGGGCCTCCACCGATGATGATGATGTCATGCATGGTTATGTAAATCCTTTCGCGGTGATTTGAAAGGTATGTGCATTGAGGATACACACAAAGATATGAACCGCGCGCTGCGAAGCTTAAATTTCGCAGATTCAATGACGCGTATGGATGCGGGTACTACCCGCTACGCGCCGAGGTATCTTTTGATTTCAGAGACGTTGAGATAGCGGTCGGTCTTACCCTCTTTGGTGACCAATAATGCCGGAGCCTGTTTCAAACCGAGATCCTTTGCTTTTTGGCCGTTGTCCTCGACATAGAGTTTTTCGTAGTGAATGCCCGCTTTGTCGAGCAGTGCCGCCGCGATTTTGCAGTTCGGACAGGTTTTTGTTGCAAACAACAGGATTGAATCATCGTTGCAATTCGTCGCCGTCTGAGATGCTTCAGCGGTCCTGGGTGCCCTGCCCTCGGTCTTAAGCTTGGAGCTCGGGATGTCATAGAGCTTGCGATCTTTGAATTCCTGCGCTTTGCCGTCGTTCCAGTTCTGCACCGGGCGGTAATAGCCGGTGATGCGGCTGTAGACCTCGGTCTTTTCACCGCACTCGGGACATTCGAACTGCTCGCCCTCGAGATAGCCGTGGGTACGGCACACCGAGTAAGTCGGCGAGAGAGTGTAATACGGGAGTTTATAATTCTCGGCAATTTTCTTGACCAGCGCTGCGGCAGCCTGCCAACCGGGCAGCTTTTCGCCTAAGAACGCATGGAAGACCGTGCCCGAGGTATACAGCGTCTGCAGTTCGTCCTGAATGTCGAGCGCTTCGAAGATATCTTCGGTAAAGCCGACCGGCAGATGCGAACTGTTGGTGTAATACGGCGTTCCGCCGGGTTCGGCGGCGGTGATAATATCGGGATATCTGTCCACGTCATGTTTGGCCAGCCGATAAGAGGTTGACTCTGCCGGTGAGGCCTCGAGATTATACAAATCGCCGTATTTCTCTTGGTAATCGGACAGACGCTCACGCATGTGGTTGAGTACGTCTTTGGTGAACTGCTGAGCCATTTCATCGGTCAGATTGGCGCGGACCCAATTTGCGTTCAAGCAGGCTTCATTCATACCGACCAGACCGATCGTCGAAAAGTGGTTTTCAAAATTTCCGAGATAATGCTTTGTATAGGGATACAGCCCTTCGTTGAGCAGGCGGGTAATAATGGTACGCTTGATGTTGAGTGAACGGGCAGCGATATCCATCATCTTGTCAAGACGGCGGTAAAAATCCTTCTCGTCGGTCGCCTGATAAGCAATGCGCGGCATATTGAGCGTGACGACACCCACCGAACCGGTGCTCTCACCGCTGCCGAAGAAACCACCTGACTTTTTGCGCAGTTCGCGCAGATCAAGACGCAAGCGGCAGCACATACTGCGGATGTCGCTGGGTTCCATATCGCTGTTGATGTAGTTGGAGAAGTACGGCGTGCCGTATTTGGATGTCATCTCAAACAGCAGTTTGTTGTTTTCGGTGTCGGACCAGTCGAAATCCCGGGTGATGGAATAGGTCGGGATCGGGTATTGGAAACCGCGGCCGTTGGCGTCGCCTTCAATCATAATCTCGATGAACGCCTTGTTGACCATATCCATCTCTTTTTTGCAGTCCTTATACTTGAAATCCATCTCTTTGCCGCCGACAATGGCGTTCAGTTCGGCGAGATCATTGGGGACTGTCCAGTCTAATGTGATGTTGGAAAACGGTGCCTGCGTGCCCCAGCGACTCGGTGTGTTGACGCCGAAGATGAAGGACTCGATGCATTTTTTCACTTCGCGGCAAGAGAGGTTATCGGCTTTGACAAACGGTGCAAGATAGGTGTCGAATGAGGAGAACGCTTGTGCGCCCGCCCATTCGTTCTGCATGATACCGAGGAAGTTGACCATCTGATTGCACAATGTGGCCAAATGGCTGGCCGGAGAGGATGTGATCTTGCCAGGGATACCGCCCAAGCCCTCTTTGATGAGTTGGCGCAGCGACCATCCCGCGCAGTAACCGGTGAGCATCGACAAGTCGTGAATGTGCATATCGCCGTTTTTATGGGCGCTGCCGATTTCTTCGTCGTAAATTTCGGACAGCCAATAGTTGGCCGTGATCGCGCCGGAGTTGCTCAAAATCAGGCCGCCGACCGAATAGGTGACCGTGGAATTCTCTTTGACGCGCCAGTCGATGGATTTGACATAGCTGTCGACAAGCTCTTTATAGTCCAAAATTGTGGACTTCATGTTACGGATCTTTTCGCGCTGTTTGCGGTAAAGAATATAGCACTTGGCAATATCGTCGTAGCCGGACTTGATCAGTACGGTTTCGACGCTGTCTTGAATATCTTCGACGCTGACCTTTCCGTCTTTGATCTTGGACTCATAATCCGCCGTGACTTTTAAAGCCAATAAATCGATGATGTCGGAATTGTATTGTTTGTTCTGCGCTTCGAAGGCCTTGGTAATCGCTGCCGCAATCTTGGAAATATTAAATTCGACAACTTTCCCGTCTCTTTTGATAACCTGATACATGGCTTTTCTCCTTATAAATAATAAGCTTTCGGTCGCACCGTAGAAAAATCATAGCACAGGCACTGACGCTTGTCAATACCTAAAACACAATATGTTGAAATATTTTTAAATTTAACCACTACATATAGTTTTTATCGAATTTCACGTAATTCGGACTTCGGAACGTATTTTTTCATGATTTCAAGGAAGTTTTCCAGCTCAAATCGCTCGAAACCCGAAAGACCTCCGGCGATAATATTTCCCGAATCGCAGAAATTTTGCAGATACCATTTGGTATGCGGACTTTGAATCCACTTCCCTATTTCGATAAAGTCTTGCGGCGTGTGAAACTGTCGGACAGCGGTTGTCCGAAATTCAAAATCGATCACGCCCGATTTCAAATACTCAACGCTTTCCTGAACTGCAGACAAAAAGTAATCGTCGATGCCGACGGTAAGGGCATACTTTGAAGGTGCATTTTTAATGTCCATGGCAACATAATCGATATTTTTACTCTCAACCAGTTCTTTCAACCGATCCGGGAAAGAGCCGTTGGTGTCGATTTTAACAGCGTATCCGAGCTTTTTGATCTCACCGGCAAAACGGACGACGTCCTTCTGCAAAAGCGGCTCTCCGCCGGTAATACAGACGCCGTCGAGCAAATTGATTCGCTTTTTTAAAAAGGCCAGGATTTCTTTCTCGTCCAATGCCTCATCGGCATCCGGATTCAGAACAAGTCCGGCATTATGGCAAAAAGGACAGCGAAAATTACAGCCGCCTGCAAATAAGGTACATGCAACTTTACCCGGATAATCAATCAATGTAAGCTTTTGAATTCCGTGTATGTTCATAATCTGCCCCCTGCTTATGTTTGGATATCATATTTATATCTTATCACACATCAATGTGGTTTTCAACGCATTCATAAACAATGATTTTTCATTCGCCCAACACGAATTGTTTAATATAATAATGTTTTAAAGACGAGAAACCGGTGAATTTAATTTTTTTGAATTTTTTTCGGATGTCAGGAAATAAATATAACGCAAAAAATTTTAAAAGGAGCTCACTTATATGAAAAACAAACCGGATGATCGCAGCGACAATGCGGCTAAGATTCAAAGAAACATCAATCATACCCTTTTCAATATGGAAGCCGCACGGGACATGATGGCAAAAACCGATAATCTAAATACGAAAAAAGAACTTGAAGAGAAAAACAAACGCCGTGAAACCGCTTTAAAAGACATGAGAAAAGAAATACGGGATGAATCCAAAAACAGTCAGAAAGGCTACGGTGAATGATTCTCGCTTTCGTTCAAATACAGCAGTTTTCTTTTGTTTTATGAGAGAACCCCCGCTCTTTTCAGAGCGGGGGTTCTCTTAATCCGTAATTATTAAACCTAAGTTTAATGAAACCTCAGTTTATTTTTTCCGGAGAAGAATTGCTCGTCAAAGAAATTCTTCGGAGCCCCATGATGAAAACTTGCAAGGAAAGGCCCCACCGCTTTTGCGGTGGGGCCTTGCTTTTAATCCGAGAAGAATTTTCCGTCAGGGAAATTCTTCAGAACGGAAGTTTACTTTCTTTTGCGGATAACCAGCGTGGAGATGCCGCCGATGGCAGAAGCGCCGATGGTGATGAGGTATGCAATCGCGTTGAACGGATTGCCCATCGCCGGGGTGCTTGTGTCGGACGGAGCAACAGACACGGTGGAGGACGGAGCAACCGACGGAGTCGAGCTGACTTCCTGAGCCTCATTCGGGTTCGACGGCATAACTGCCGCGGCCGGGGTCAGGGTCTTGCCCAGTGTGCTTGTGAATGCGTTGTACGCTTTCGAAGCAGCATTCGTCGTGTCGGGGTTCGCATCAGTTCTGACAACCCAGTTGGTTGTGACTGTCCAGCTTCTGCTGAATGCGCTGACGCCCTTGACACCGTCGTTCGGACCATCGTCATAGTTGACTGTCAGGGTGAAGCTTGTGCTGCTCACGGTCGAGTATTCGATCGTGACATACGCGTCGACCAAACCGTCGGTGGAGTTCAGGCCCAATGTGCCGTATTCCAAACCGACAACGCTCGCCTTGACGCCTGTGCCTGTGCCGCTCACGGACAGGGTCGCGCCTGCCGGGATACGAACTGCAAGAACGGTGATCGCCTTGTTGTAGTTCGACAGACCCGATGCCGCATTGTTCATGCCGCGGGTGTTATCCCAGTAGTTGGTGATTGTGATGGTGCCCTTGGTCTCGGTCTTGGTCACTGTGCCAACCGAATAACCGTCGCCGGTATCGCTGCCGGTTGTGCCGATTGCGTAAGAATATTGACCCATCGAGGTGATCTTAGCATCGGACTTCTGTGCAACGCCCAAGGATGCCGCCGCAACAGGCATATCACCATACTGCGTGTGGAAGAACACGGAGTATACATAGGTGTTGCCGTCTGCTGCTTCGTAATTCAAGGTCTGTGCCGGGGTCAGCGGATAGTAAACTTCTGTGATGGTCTCGACCGCATCGCCTGTGCCCTTGACATAGACCAGACGGAACGAGGTATCCCACAGCTGTTTCGCTGTCAGCGAGACGGATTCGTCGATCGTGTTGTAGAACTTGGAATATCCGACCGGGTTACGGACCGGCTTGGAGCCGTCCTTGTTGAATCCGACATAGGACAGCAGCGCTGTCAACTTGGTGTAATACTTGATGCCGTTGTAACCGTCAGCTTTGAACGCGCCGCTGCTGAAGAAGTACGCATCACCGGAACCCGGGATCGCGTTGATCAAGTCAACGTAGATAACCTTGTTCGCGTTGCTGTTGTACACTCTTGTGCCGTTCGCGTCGACCAGACGGTCGTTGTACAGCTTGATCTGCTCAACAAATGTCAGACGGCTGTAGTTGAAATCGGTGATGTCGCTGTCGGCCAACGGGCTGACTGCGTCGTCATAGTTTGTCTTGACCTTGATGCGCATCAGTGTGAATGTGCCATCCTGCAGCGGGATCACGAAGGTCTCGTCATACTGGGTGATGGTGCAGCTGTATGCGCTGACAATGGCGCCCTTTGCGATGCTGACGACGAAATTCGCTGTGCCGTAAGCGGTGGTGATGTCATTCAGGGTCTTGTCATGGATGTCGATTGTCATCTGGGTCATGAAGTCTGTGGTGTAATCGACATAGTAGTTCAGCGTGTAACCGTAATCGCGCAGCGATTTGCCCGCTTTATCGGTTTCGCTCAGGCCCGCAACCAGATCGGCGCCGCCGATGGTCGGAACCAGCTGGAGGTCAACTTTACCGCCTGCGTCAACCAAGTTCATGTCTGCTGCCAGAGCAACGATCTTGGTGTCGAAGTTCCAGTCGGACTGTGTGCCACGGCTGGTCTCGTAGATAAAGGCAGCATAGTCATTCTGGTTGTCGGGATAAGAGAAAGAATCTCCGAAGGGCTGGTAGTTGGATGTATATGTCATATACTCCCAGAGCAGAACCTTACCGGCTTCAAGCTCTGATGCGGTCAAAGTTTGGGTTTGGTTGGCAACCAAGCGTCCGTCGAGATAATCCGATACCGGCCACATCGTTTCAACCTGACCGCCAAGTTCACCGCCGGAGGCAGTGGTGGTCTGAAGACCGGAAACCGCATTGGAAGTTGTCCAGGTCAAACGCAGATATCCCTGAAGATTCCCAAACTCATAATAAACTTTAGCATCGGACGGAACCAATGTTGAAGTACCGATTCTCGGATCAGCGGTATTTGCATTGAAACCCAGCGAGTTGTATCTCATATTAAGGAAGAACATATACGCAAATGCGTTGTATATACTTGTATCTGTTCCCCAGAAGAACCCCTTTGACTCAGCAGCAATTGAATCTGTCAACATTGGACTTGAAACCGTTGTCAGTAATTCTTTTAATAAATTGATATCAAAAGAGGTGCCTGCCAAGCTCTTTGTGGTTGTTACATATTGAGATGAAACAACATCCCACTGAGTAACATCAACGCTGCCGGCTGTCAAACAAAAATCAACAGAGGCATTGGTGCCGCTGGTATTATAGCTCTTTTGTCCCTCAAGACTAAAATCATATCCGAACAGTTTTGTATATTCATGTGTGCCATGGAATAAGTCAAGCCAAAGTGCTGTCTCTGCATCGAAATTGCGAACATAACCGCGTCCGATCAGAACCTGACCTCTGATCACGAAATCGTCAGCTGTCGTGGCTGTGCCGTTTGTTTCTGTGTAGGTCTTGGTGCACTCCTGGAAATACACATTCCAGATACCGTTATCGCCGCCGTTTTCAATGTTCTCGATTGTATCGGTATCAAACAATTGAATCTGAGCAACGCCGGCATCCACCTGGAAGGTGAAGAACTGAAGCATTTTGCTTCCGTCAGCTCCCGAAGCCGGAACCTTGGCCCAAACCAGATTACCGTCATCGTCAGTCCATGCATTGAAGCCGATGGTGATGGTCTTTGTACCGTATTTGGCCCATTTGGATGAATCTGTGGGATTGGACCATGCATTCAGATCAATATAGATATTTTTAATTGAATCGAGGCTAAAGCCGCCATCGAGAGAATTATCAAAAAAATTCCCTTCTCCGACAAAAATATCAATACCGTTCTGGTTGCTCAGAGGCGCATAAGATGTGATGCCGTTCCAGCCCCACACCGCAATTGCATCCGCAAAGAATGCGCCGTCCATTGATGTCCCCAATGTTGCATAGTTCGCGGATGTACCAAGAGTCGTGCCTTCCTGTAAACCGAGTGTTCTCGCGCCGGTTTTAAGTTCGGCGGAGACTGCAAGCACGGAAGCCATTGTCACGACCATCAGAAATGCGAGCATCATTGCAGACATCTTCTTGAGGGTTGATCTCATGTTTGTTTTTTCCTCCTAAAATTTTTATGCCGCTGCAGATGTGATTTGAAAGGGTGCAGCGGCTTCCCCATTTCTCAGGGAATTATACATAAAATTTTAACAAATGTCAATTGAAATCTTATATTTTTACTGTTTTTTGTTGTATTAATTTCGTCTTTCTATATAAAATTCAAATCTCCTCTTTTAGAGTTTTTTTAACACTTTTTCCTTGTTTTTAATGTAACAGAGTCACAAAAATAATGCATTTTATGAATTATAATAGATTTATAGTTTCCTTATCTTTTTATCGGGAGCGTCAAATGAAGATCAATAAAAACAAAAAATTATACTCAGTTTTTGAAACATATCTGATTACGATTCAGGCATTGCGCACAATGCCGCAACTGCAACGCGCCAAAAAGAAGGGTGATTTAGACGATTCATTCATCGAACGCATCATGCTTGCAGTGACTGAGGTGAACGGCTGCGCCATTTGTTCCTATGCGCATACAAAAATTGCGCTGGAAGCCGGTTTGACCGATGTTGAAATTAAAAACATGCTTTCGGGCCTCAGCGCTGACGTCCCGGAAAATGAAATTCCGGCAGTTCTGTTTTCACAGCATTATGCCGATACAAGAGGATATCCCTCAAAAGATACCTGGCAGAGAATTGTTGAGATTTACGGCCTTTCTGCCGCAAAAGGAATATTGGGCGCAACACGAGCCATTATGATGGGAAATGCATACGGAATCGCCTGGAGTTCCTTTTTCAACCGTCTGAGAGGAAAGCCCGATCCGAGAAGCGGATTTCTCTATGAAATAAGCATGATCTTTTTCGGTTTTTTATTCTTTCCTTTCGCAATTATCCATGCCCTTCTGCTTAACTTATTTAAAGTGTCGCTTATTCATTTTTAAACGAATCATAAATTTTGTACAATGCAAAAGGCCCCGCTTATAGCGGAGCCTTGAATGCTGATTCAGGTAATTAGATTAGTTACCTTTTCTCGCGGCAAAGCAATCACTGCAATACACGGGACGATCGTCACGCGGCTTGAAGGGGACTTTGCACGGAGCGCCACACTCTGCGCAGACGCAATCATACATCTCGCGCTCACCTCTGGCGGCATTCTTGCGGTTGTCACGGCAGGACTTGCATCTCTGCGGTTCGTTTACAAAGCCTTTGGTTGCATAAAATTCCTGCTCACCAGCTGTGAACACGAACTCAGCGCCACAATCTTTGCAAATAAGGGTTTTGTCTTCGTACATGGATTTTCCTCGCTTTAAATAATTTGCCCTGCGGATACAACAGCATTGACACCCGTGTGAAACACACCAAGGGAACACATTCGCATTCGATCAGTGGCATAAAAACATAGTATCACAAAACTCTCACCTTGTCAACAACCGAGTGAAGTTAACCTGTTTTCCGTTGTTAAAAACGCACATTTTTATTGAAAAATGTGGCAGTTTTTATGAATTGTGCATAAATTGTCAAAAAATATTCGTGCAACTTTTTCAAGAAATTGGTCTGAAAGTATTCATGATTTCTTTGAATAATCCGGCATTCATATCATCCGATGTGGGATCATCCAAGCTGTAAAACTGCACGCAATAGGCATAATCGCCGTCTACAATCACACAAAAATACGGATACCAACGATCGATTTGAATCTCTCCCCCGCCTTCGGGAACGACGCTTTGAACAACTTGTGCATAAGTCCTTTCACCGTTTGAAAGCGCCAATGTTCCGATTGTCACATCGCCGATAACCGTGGTGTCGGACATGGAATCTTCAAAATTTTCTTTGATAAAACTGCCGGCAAAATCAAATCCGGCGGGGAGTTTTACAGCGGCGATGGATTCGAATATCTTAATGTCGGTATATTGATCATGGAATGTGGGCGCATCAGTTGCATCACGAATCCAGTTTTCCGGAAAGGTCAATGCAAAGGTCTTTGTCTCGGAACCAGCGGAATCCTCATAGGACTGCCAGTCGGAAGTTGTCATCACATTGACTTCAAATGTATACTCCGTGGTTAAACAAAACTCACAGGACGGTAAATTGAGATCCGAACCCACCGAAGACGTCTCATCGGACACTTCAGAGGCAACGGATGAATTCGGTTGAGATTCCTCTGAAATCACAGGGGTGGAAACATAGGAGCATCCAAAGCAAGCAATCAAGAGCATCGTTAATGTGGTCATAATGAATTTTTTCATATTAAATCTTCCCTCCGATTAAATCGTTCATATCATACATTCCAGGCTTTTTGTGTATCAAAAACAAAGCGGCATTGACTGCGCCGGCCGCGAACATCTTACGGCTGCCGGCACTGTGAGAAAAAGTGAGAACCTCATCCTCTCCGGCAAAAATGACCGAGTGCTCGCCGATGATTGTGCCGCCGCGAATGCTGTGGATGCCAATCTCCTCATGGTCTCGGGGCTTTCGCTGTAAATGCCGATCATAAGTATAGACGGGCGTTTCCTTCAATCCCTCACTCACGGATTTGGCCAGCATCAGCGCAGTACCGCTGGGCGCGTCCACCTTTTTATTATGATGCGCTTCAACGATCTCAATATCAAAATTTTCACCTAAAATTTCGGCGGCTTTTTTAATCAATGCCGACATGATGTTGATTCCGACAGACATATTGCCACTTTTGAAAATCGGAATCTTTTCCGAAGCGGTTTTGATCTGCGCAAGCTGCTCATCATCATGACCGGTCGTCATAATCACCAGCGGTAAATTGCGGCGAATAGCATATTCAAGCAGCGCCGAAGTGCCCTCGCACCTTGAGGCGTCGATAATCACATCGGCATCGCCTTCGTACTGCTCGGGTGCAAACACCATGAATTCGTGCCGTTTTGTGGTGTTGGCATCCATTCCGGCGCAGACAAAACAATCCTTGCGCAAAGAGATGACCTCGGCAAGCATTGAGCCCATTCTGCCGTTTGCACCGCTGATCAATATTCCCGTCATTTAGTTTAAACGTCCTTTCAGTCTTTTAACCGATCAGGCCGACCTTTTGCATGGCCGATACCAACTGCTTTTTACCTGTATCGCCGATGTCGCACAGCGGCAGACGGCAGCCTCCGACGTCGTAACCCATAAGTTTCAGCGCCGCCTTCACCGGAATCGGATTGACTTCGCAGAACAACGCCGCAATCAGTTCGCTGTATTTGATCTGGAGTTTTGCGGATTCTTTGGTTTTTCCCTCAAACCAGAGTGCGCACATATCGTGCGTCTCTTTGGGGCAGATATTCGACAGCACCGAGATCACGCCCACGCTGCCAACAGAGAGCATCGGAACAATAACCGGATCTTCGCCGCTGTAGATATTGATGTCATCACCGCACAGATCGAGGGTTTTGATGACGGCGGGCAGATTTCCGTTTGCCTCTTTGATGGAATTGATATTCGGATGTTTGGCCAGCCGTGCATAGGTCTCGGGAAGGATATTTAATCCCGTTCTGGACGGGACGTTATAGACGATCACGGGAACGTTGCCGGCAGCGTCTGCGATCGTTGTGAAATGGCGGTAAAGTCCCTCCTGCGTGGTCTTATTATAATAAGGAGTCACGCTTAAAAGGCCGTCGACACCTAAAGCAGCAGCTGTTTTGACAAGTTCCACCGCATGCGAAGTACAGTTGGTGCCTGCGCCGCCAATCACCGGTACCCGTCCGTTTATCTGCTTTACGGCGAATTCAATGCACTGTGCCTGTTCCGTGTTGGAGAGCGTTGCAGATTCGCCTGTTGTACCGCAGACAATGATCGCATCGGTGCCGTTGGCAATTTGGAATTCGATTAATTGGGCAAAGACATCGAAATTGATGCTGCCGTCCGCATTGAACGGCGTAACGATCGCGACGCCGGAGCCTTTAAATATAAGCTTCTTCAAGTATATCACTCCTATGTAGATTTTCGGAACGGAGCGACGAGGGCGTCGCTCCCTACGGTCTAGATATACCCTTTTTCGCAGAGCAGTTCGGCGCACAGTACGCCGCCGCCCGCCGCTCCTCTGAGGGTGTTATGGGAAAGTCCGACAAATTTGATATCATACTGCGAATCCTCACGCAGACGGCCGATTGAGACCGCCATGCCGTTTTCGAGGTCGCGGTGCAGTTTTGTCTGCGGATAATCCTGCTCTTCGAAATAGTGCAAAAATTGTTTCGGCGCAGACGGCAGATTCAACTTTTGCGGTTCTGCGGTAAATTCATGCCAAATCTTTTTGATTTCTTCGATATTCGGCTTCTTTTCAAAACGCGCATATACCGCCGCAAGATGGCCGTCGGTGACCGGTACGCGAATACACTGCGCGGTAATATTGATGTTCGCAGCCGGAACGATCTTACCGTCGATAATCGAACCCATGACTTTGAGCGGTTCCACCTCGCTCTTTTCTTCTTCGCCGCCGCCGATATACGGGATCACGTTATCGACCATCTCCGGGAGGGTTTCAAAGGTCTTGCCCGCACCGGAAATAGCCTGGTAGGTGCAGACCAAGACATCTTTCAATCCGTAAACAGGGTCAAGCGGCATCAAAGCAGGGATATAGCTCTGGATGGAACAATTGGATTTAACTGCGATAAAACCGCGTTTCGTTCCGAGCCGTTTTCGCTGGAACGGAATGATATCGGCATGGTAAGGGTTTAATTCCGGAATGATCATCGGCACATCGTCAACCATACGGTTGATCGAGTTGTTTGAAATCACAGGGCACTCGGCCTTGGCATAGGCCTCCTCAAGCGCTTTGATCTCGTCTTTTTTCATATCGACCGCGCAGAACACGAAATCGACCATCGAGGTGACGGTCTTGATATCGGATGCGTCGAACACAGTCATATCCGCGACTTCGGCGGGGATTTCACCGGTCATTGCCCAGCGGCCCGCAACCGCATCCGTATATTTCTTGCCGGCGGAACGGGGGCTGGCGGCCAGAGCCGCTATTTTAAAATATGGATGTTTGGCCAGCAGACAGCAAAACCGCTGTCCGACCATGCCGGTGCATCCCAAAATGCCCACTCGATAGGTTTTCATGTGTTTCCTCCAAATTCCGCTGCTGGTTGTATTTTTTGATAGGGTGTTGTATAATCAAAGCGCGCCGCAAAAACAGTATATGCGGCCAATATTTTGATTGACAGTATTTTAACATCTATACGCATCAATGTCAAACGGAAAACGGGGCTTAAAATGCACAAACATGACTTCTGGTATGACCTTCCGCCTGAACGAATTGCACAGACACCCATTGCCGACCGATCAGCTTCCCGATTGCTGGTTGTCAATAAAAATTCGGGGAATTATCAAGATCGCCGCTTCTATGAAATCGGTGATTTTTTGAATAAAGGTGACTGTCTGGTTCTGAACGACACCAAAGTTTTACCCGCGAGAATTTACGGAAAAACAGCCACGGGCGGCGGGAAAATCGAGTTTTTATTGCTTCGTGACAGAGGTAATGACATCTGGGAAGTGCTGACCAAACCCGGTAAAAAGGCAATTCCCAGCGCGGAGTTTATTTTCGGAGACGGCGAACTGCGCGCAACTGTTTTGGAAGTGCTCGAAAACGGAAATCGTCTGGTCGAGTTTTCGTACGAAGGCAATTTTATGGAATTGCTCGCAAAAATCGGCGAAATGCCCCTGCCTCATTATATTCACGAACATCTGAATAATCCCGATCGTTATCAAACCGTTTACAGCCGCGAACTCGGTTCGGTCGCCGCACCCACTGCGGGACTTCATTTTACCCCGGAATTGTTGAAAACGCTTGAAGAAAGCGGCGTTTCAATTGCTTATCTCACCCTTCACGTCGGCGTCGGCACATTCCGACCCGTAAAGGAAGATGACATTACAAAGCATTTGATGCATACGGAGTATTATGTATTGCCCAGACAAGCCGCAGATACGATAAACCGCACAAAACAGGCCGGTGGACGTGTGATTTCGGTCGGAACAACGAGCTGCAGAACGCTGGAATCGGTTTATAAAAAGCACGGCATGATTGTAAATGATATCGACTTTACAGATATTTTTATCTACCCGCCCTATCAATTTGACGTCATTGACGGACTGATCACCAATTTTCATCTCCCCGAAAGCACCTTGATTATGCTGGTATCGGCATTCGCGGGCAGAGAAAACACTTTAAAGGCCTATCAGCATGCCATTGAGCAAGAATACCGCTTTTATTCGTTCGGCGACGCCTGCTTATTTATATAATCCGAGAGGAATCACAAGAATGAAAAACGAGTTTAAGGTCAATAAAACTGTAGAAAGTGCGCGCAGAGGCCATTTTGAGACCGTGCACGGTAGCTTTGAGACGCCCTGCTTTATGAACGTGGCCACCGCGGCGGCGATCAAAGGTGGGTTGGATGCATTTGACCTTGAACAGATCGGCTGTCAGGTGATGCTGTGCAATACCTATCATTTGCATCTGCGTCCCGGAGACGAAATCGTTAAAAATGCGGGCGGCCTTCGAGAATTCACTCGCTGGCAGCATCCGATTCTGACCGACAGCGGCGGTTTTCAGGTGTTTTCACTGGCAAAACTGCGTAAAATCAAAGAAGAAGGGGCATATTTCGCCTCCCATATCGATGGGCGAAAAATCTTCATCGGACCTGAAGAGAGTATGCAAATTCAATCCAATCTCGGTTCGACCATCGCCATGGCGTTCGACGAATGCGTTGCAAACCCCGCGCAGTATGACTATGCCAAGGCCTCGAGCGAGCGTACCGTACGCTGGCTAGAACGCTGTAAAATCGAACTCACACGCCTGAACGAACTGCCCGATACAGTCAATAAAAACCAGATGCTGTTTGGAATCAATCAGGGTGCGACTTTCAAAGACCTGCGCATTGAAAACATGAAATCAACTGCCGATATTAATCCGGACGGGCTTGCCATCGGCGGACTTGCGGTCGGCGAACCCGCGGAAGTGATGTATGACATCATCGAGACGGTCACGCCGCATATGCCGGTCGAAAAACCGCGCTATCTGATGGGCGTCGGCACACCGGGCAATATTCTGAATGCCGTCGCACGCGGAATCGACATGTTCGACTGCGTGCTTCCGTCGCGCAACGCAAGGCACGGACATCTGTTCACCTCGGAAGGCATTATCAACATGTTCAACGCCAAATATGAGAATGACGATTCGCCCGTCGATGCCCATTGCGATTGCCATACCTGCCGAAATTTCTCGCGTGCCTATCTGCGCCATCTGTTCAAAGCGCAGGAGATGCTGGCGATGCGGCTTGCGGTGATTCATAATCTGAATTTTTATAACCGCTTGCTCACCGATATCCGCAAGATGCTCGACGACGGGACATTTTTTGATCTCTACCCTGCCCTTGCGGAAAAGCTCGATACACGCATCTGACTTATTTTGGCGATATACGCATTTTACATTGACAGAATGGTGCTTTTTTGTTATAATTTCGACAATTTGATAGGAGGCGTGTAGCTATGTTTAATAATGTGACGGTATTGGATCATCCTTTGATTCACCATAAACTCGGGATTCTGCGTTCGGTGAACACCGGCTCGAAGGAGTTTCGCGAATTGATCAGCGAGATCGCAATGCTGATGGGATATGAGGCGCTGCGCGACCTCCCGTTGAAAGAAATCTCGATTAAAACTCCGATGGCAGAGACCAAGGCGAAAGCGCTCTCCGGCAAAAAACTGGCGTTTGTCCCGATTTTGCGGGCAGGTCTCGGCATGGTGGACGGTGTTTTGGCGTTGGTTCCGTCAGCCAAGATCGGCCACATCGGCCTTTACCGCGACCACGAAACCCTCGAACCGCATGAATATTATTGTAAACTTCCCGACGATATCCAAAACCGCATCGTCATCGTTCTCGACCCGATGCTCGCGACCGGCGGTTCCGCAGAAGCCGCGATCGGATTTATCAAACAGCGCGGCTGCAGCCAGATCAAGTTTATGTCGATCATCGCCGCACCCGAAGGCATCAAGCGCCTTGCAACCGCGCATCCCGACGTACAGATTTACTGCGGTTGTGTAGACGAAAAGCTCAATGACATCGGCTATATCGTACCCGGACTCGGCGACGCCGGCGACCGGATTTTCGGAACAAAATAAATTATTTTAATTCAACGTTTAAAACTTGATAAATCTGAGATCCTTCGACTGCGCGTCTTACGACGCTTTGCTCAGGATGACAGATGCAGGCGCTGACTTTTTAGTCAGCGCCTTAACTTTTATCAGGCAGAGATTCTTCTTTGCTTCACGAACAATGCTTCACTCGGGATGACAAATCTCTTTCTTTCATTTTATAAATTCCGTCAATTTGCTTTTTGTATTGCTCTCAGGATGTTCCAAAACATACGCAAGGCATTTTTTTAATGCTTTCCCGATTTCCCTGCCCTCATATCCCATTTGACTCAAATCGTCCCCGTTCAGCGCTAATTGAGATAATAGATACGGCTCGTTATTTTGTTCGATTTGGTCGATATAAGCTGAAATATCCCCAACGTCTTGTCCCAGTATCATCTTCGCCTGTATCAGTTTTTTCCACTGCTCGGGTAAAAGCGCCCCATATCTTTGCTTAAACGCCGATTTACTTTGATACGGAGCACTTGAAAACTCAGACAAGAACGTGTTTAAAAGCTGTTTTTGAATGTTAGAGAGTTTAAAAGCGGAACAAACAATTTTAGAGTCGGATTCGGAAAGATAAATCAGCTCCGCAAGCCGAAGTATCGGGTCATTCGGGGCGGTCTGTATCGGCGTTGCGTTTTCAATTTTACCGATGCCAATCACCTCAAGAACACCTCTGTCGGACATCAGCTGTAACGTTTTTTCACAGTCATAAGAAAGCAGCCGCAGAAATTCGGCGGTAATCCGCTCTTTCGGAATCGCCGTAAGTTTTTTTCGGTAATGAACGGCAGACTCGAACGTGTATTGTTCGATATTGAACCCAAGCTGTGCCGCAAACCGGAACAGCCGCAGAATACGCAGTGCGTCTTCGTTAAACCGGATTGCGGGATCACCGGTGGCCCGCAGCAATTTGTCTTTTAAATCTATTTCGCCGCCGAACGGATCAATCATTTGACCGTCGAGCCCGCAGGCGATGCTGTTGACCGTAAAATCCCGCCGGGACAAATCCTCATAAATACTGTCCGAAAAAACGACCTGATCGGGATGGCGATTGTCGGCATACCCGATGTCGCTTCGGAAAGTTGTGATTTCAAGTTTTTCTCCGTCGATTAAAACGCCGACGGTGCCGAACTTCTCACCCTGTCGAAAACAGGTATAACCATGGAAAACAGAAAGTGTTTGCCACGGTGCAGCCGGGGTGGCAAGGTCATAATCCTGCGCAGATTTTCCCAACAACAGATCACGGAGACATCCCCCCACCACATAGGACGGATAACCCGCCTGCTCCAACAGCATCAATGCCGTCAGCACCGGTTTTCCGAGTTCGGTCATGATCTCACCCCCATAAAATTATACACCGCCCTACAGCAGATTTCAATCACACGATCTTTGGCCGGGTCATAATATGTGGTATCAATCCGGGAGGAAGATGCGATGAACATGAAAACGAAAATCGCCGTCATCGGGGGCGATAAAAGATTTGAACTGCTGACCGATAAATTCAAAACAGACGGATACGATGTGACGGGCGTTTTTCACGAGAACGCCGACGCCGACTTCTTTAATACGGTCACCGACTGCGATGTGTTGATTTTACCCCTGCCCGCAGTCAGCAACGGCTCTCACATCAATGTGTCGGAACCCTATCTCAAACGTACCGGAGCGGATATTTCACAGATACCGACCTTGTATGAACTGCTGCTCAAGCTACATAAAAATCAATTGATTTTGGGCGGCTTGCTGCCGCAGTGGTTTTTGGATAAATGCCAAAGCGCCGGGCTGAAGGCCATTGATTACTATACCTCCGAACGTCTTGAAATTCTCACTGTGCTGCCGACCGTTGAAGGCTGTATCGGCATATTGATTTCCGAATTAAAAAAGACGATCAGCGGCTGTAATATCCTGATAACCGGATATGGTAAAATTGGTAAAACGCTGGCGGAGTATTTAAAATTCTTCGGTGCAACGGTCAGTGCCGCCGCACGTAAGGATTCGGATTTGGCCTGGATGGAAGTCCACGGGATTCACCCTGTAAAGTATGATGACTTGCCGCTTGCGATCAAAAGTATGAACGCAGTTGTCAACACTGTTCCGGCTGTCATCCTCACAAAAGAGATCCTCGCCGCTTCGAAATCCGACTGCCTGTTTGTCGATCTGGCATCAAAGCCGGGCGGCATTGATTTTACAGCAGCCGTACAGCTCGGGCGAAAGACGATTTGGGCGCTCTCCTTGCCCGGCAAAACTGCGCCGATTTCGGCGGCCGGGTATTTGTATCAAACCATATTGAAATTTCTTGAAAACACCTGTGAGGTGAGAAAATGAAACTTTCGGACGCCGTCGTCGGCTTTGCGATGACAGGCTCGTTTTGCACCTTCGCCCAATCGCTGGAATGTCTGGTCGCACTACGCGAAAAATGTCGTGAGATTATCCCGATCATGTCGTTCAACGCCGCTTCCATTGACACGCGATTCGGAAAGGCGGAGGATTTTAGAAAACAAATCGAAGAGATCTGCGGCAGAACCATTATCAACAGCATCGGTGAAGCTGAACCTATCGGTCCGAAAAAGCTGCTGGATATCCTGTTGATCCTGCCCTGTACCGGTAATACCTTGACGAAAATTTCTCTCGGTATTACCGATACACCGGTCACACTGGCTGCCAAAGCACATCTTCGAAACGAAAGACCGCTGCTGATCGGGGTTTCGACCAACGACGCGCTTTCCGGGAGCGCTAAAAACATCGGCCTGCTGCTGAACGCAAAAAACATCTATTTTATCCCGATGGCACAGGATAATCCGGAAAAAAAGCCGCGTTCCGTTGTAGCAATTTTCTCTATGATGATTCCGGCGTTGGAATCCTCGCTCGAAGGAAAACAAATTCAGCCGATTCTTTGGAAATAAATAACTCCCGGCATAACCGGAGGTATAATTCGAAGTGACCGGGATTCCTTGGTCACTTTTTATTTCTTTAAACTTCAAGTTCAAACCAAAACTGTACGCCGTTTTCGACGTTTTCAACACCGTAGGTGCCGTTGTGGTTAGAGATAATCTGGCTGACGATATAAAGACCCAAACCGGTTCCGCCGTATTCCCGCGTTCTGGCTTTGTCCACTTTATAAAAACTCTCCCAGACATGGGGCAGCGATTCCTCGGGAATATGTTCTCCCGTGTTGAAAACAGTCACTTTCAACCTGCCGGCATCGGTACGTTCGGTTTTGATCGTCACTTTCATCTCACCCCCGCAGTGGTGGATGGCATTGGTCAGATAATTTGTTACGACCTGACGAATCTGATCGATATCAGCGTAAATTTCCCCTTCGAATTCGTAATTCGAAACCGGTTTAATATGCTTTTCATCAAACTGTATTTTTAATGTTTCAAGAACGGTATTAATCAATGCGTTAATTTCAAAGCGGGACATATCCGGTTTCATGGCCTCGGATTCCAACTGCGACACATACAGCAGCCGTGAAACCAATTTGCTCATATTGTTAGCTTCGTCTTGAATGACATCGCAATAGAAATCCCGGTCATCCTCGTTGATGCCTACTTTCAATCCCTCGGAATAACCTAAAATCAGCGCCAGCGGCGTTTTCAGCTCATGCGAGACGTTGGAGATAAACTCTTTTCGCATTTTATCGGTTTTGTCGCGATTTAACAGATCGAGTTTCAGCTGCATATTGGCTCTTTGTAAATCCGTAATCGTCGCTTCGAGTTGGGACGACAGATGGTTGACGCTGTCAGCCAATTGCCCGACCTCATCCTTTGAACCGACATCGAGTTTATCGGAAAAATCAAGCACTGTGATCTTTTTGGCAACGGTATTAATCTCTTGGATCGGTTTAACAAATCTGGTGGAAAGGAAATAAAATGCCACACCGGCCATAACCATGGTAAATAACGTACTATAGATCAAAAACGTATTGGAAATCCGGACGCTGTCATTGATCGCTTCAACGGTTGTGTCAATCCAAATACAATAATAATCATCCTGATATTCCAAAAATCCCGACAAAGTCAGATATTTCAAATCGGTGTTATTATCATATCGCATTTCGATTATCGTGTATTGGGTATCAATGCCGTCAGATGTTGTATCTTCAGAAAAAGCTTCTTTTCTGGATATAACTTCGCTTGCCGATTGAAACATATAGGTGTTGTCATTGCCATATATAATTCTGTAATATTTGTCAGAGATAAAGATTCGAACACCACTTTTGCTTTCAATAGCGCCAAGTTTTAATTTCATGTCTGTTGATCGATCATATATGGCGTTGGCAATATCAACATAACATTCGCGCAAAACACTTTCACGCTGGTACTGATAGTATTTGGGTAAAAGAATAGTGTTGAGTAAAAGCGTCAATAGGACAAGCAGCGACACTATGGATATAAACAGAATATAGAGTTTTGCGCGTATGCTTTTAAGCATCCTTATTGACCTCTTCTTTTAAGCATCTTTTTCGACTTCGAATCGGTATCCGATTCCTCTTACGGTGCAAATTTTATCGGCATAGGAGCCGAGTTTGGAACGCAGTTGCTTGATATGAGTGTCCACGGTGCGCAGATCGCCGAAATAGTCAAAGCTCCACACCGAATTGAGAATTTGTTCTCTGGAAAGTGCAATCCCCGAATTGGAAGCCAGGAAATTCAACATATCGTATTCTTTCGGCGTCAAATCAATTGCTTCGCCTTCTAAAGTGACCTTTCTGGCGGCGTCATCAATGACCAATAAGCCGAAGACTTTTTTGGAATTGTTAATGGCACCGCTGCGGCGGAGTAAAGCTGTTACCCTTGCCATTAAGACGCCCGGTGAAAAGGGTTTCGGGACATAGTCGTCGACGCCCAGACGAAAGCTATTGAGCTGATAATACTCCTCCGTTTTGGCTGTGAGCATGATGACCGGGACGCTGGAGATTTTCCGAATTTGGGTCAGCGCCTCCCAACCGTCCATTTTGGGCATCATAACGTCGAGAATGATTAAATGGATTTTATTCGAAGAAAACTTCTCAAGCGCCTCTTCCCCGTCGTTTGCCTCAACCACCATATATCCGTCTTTGCGCAGAAAATCCGCAAGCAGTTTGCGGATGCGCACCTCATCGTCTGCGATTAAAATATTAATATTGCTCATGACAAATCCTCCTCCGGTCATATTGTATACATAATAATAACACTTTGCGAAGATTTTGTGAAGGTATTATTTTTATTTTATGGGTTTGGTCTTTTTTTATTATTTTAGCCGGTCTCGGTTCTTTCATCATTTTATCAAGATTTTGTCACATGCAGCTTTTATACTGAAATCACATTTCCGGCGTATTGACAAAACGACGGACCGCAGTTATAATTTTGAAGTATTTTATCACGTTTGGAGTGTGTTTTATTTGGGTTATACCGTTGCACAGAAAATCATATCGAGCCATCTTGTCAATGGTGAAATGAAACCGGGAAACCGCGTTGGAATTCATATTGATCAGACGCTGACGCAGGATGCAACCGGTACAATGGCCTACCTTGAGTTTGAAGCTATGGGCGTAAATCGCATAAAAACCGAACTCTCGGTCGCCTATATCGACCATAACACCCTTCAAACCGGATTTGAAAACGCGGATGACCATGCATTTATCCGCAGCGCAGCTAAAAAATTCGGTCTGCTCTATTCCCGCCCCGGAAATGGCATCTGTCATCAGGTGCATCTGGAGCGATTCGGCGTCCCCGGAAAAACTCTTCTGGGTTCCGACAGCCATACGCCCACCGGCGGCGGTCTCGGAATGTTGGCCATCGGTGCAGGCGGTATGGATGTCGCAGTCGCCATGGGCGGCGGCGCATACACCATCGTTGTGCCTAAATTCGTTAACATCGTTTTGAATGGAAAACTGCGCCCCTTTGTCAGCGCAAAGGACGTCATTCTTGAGATTTTACGGATCTTAACCGTCAAAGGCGGCGTGGGAAAAATTATCGAATACAGCGGCGAAGGCGTCAAAACCCTCTCGGTTCCGCAGCGTGCCACAATCACCAATATGGGTGCGGAACTCGGAGCTACCACTTCTATCTTCCCCTCCGACGAGATTACCCTAGAATTTTTAAAAGCACAGAATCGCGAACAGGATTGGACGGAACTCTCCGCCGACCAAGACGCAGCTTATGATGAGACCATTGAACTTGACCTCTCTAAAATCAAACCGTCTGCCGCAAAACCGCACAGCCCCGATAATGTCGAAACTGTTGAAAAGATCGGCAAAATCAAAATCGATCAGGTTCTAATCGGCTCCTGCACCAACTCCTCCTATACCGATCTGATGACGGTGGCGAAGATTTTGAAAGGCAAGACCGTCAGCCCGACGGTCTCGCTCGGAATCGCCCCCGGTTCCAAGCAAGTTCTGACGATGCTGGCACAAAACGGTGCGCTCGCTGATATCATCGCCTCCGGTGCGCGCATCCTTGAATCCGCCTGCGGACCCTGCATCGGTATGGGCCAATCGCCGAATTCCGGCGGTATTTCGCTACGTACATTCAATCGGAATTTTGAAGGACGCAGCGGTACCAAAGACGCACAGGTCTATCTGGTCAGCCCGGAGACAGCGGCTTATTCAGCAATTAAAGGCGTGCTTTCCGATCCGACCGAACTGGACTTCAACCCTACCGTTGAGATGCCGAAGCATTTTCTGATCGATGACAATATGATTGAAAAACCCGAAAGCGAAAAAGACGCGGCACTTCTTTCGACTGTCAAAGGTCCCAATATCAAAGCACTGCCGAAAGCCGTTTCGGTCTCGGAATCCCTGCGGGCAACCGTTGCGCTTAAAGTCGGCGACAACATCACAACCGACCATATTATGCCTGCCGGTGCAAAAATCCTGCCGTTCCGCTCCAACATCCCGAAGATGTCGGAATTTTGTTTTTCTCAGGTTGATCCCGAGTTCCCGAAACGCGCCAAAGAACTCGGTACAAGCATCATTATCGGCGGACAAAACTACGGACAGGGTTCTTCCCGGGAACACGCGGCACTCGTTCCGCTCTATCTGGGTATCAAGGCCGTGATCGCCAAAAGCTTCGCGCGGATGCACCGTGACAATTTGATCAATTCCGGTATTTTACCCCTGGAATTCGCTGACCCGGAGGATTATGACAAGATTACGCAGGGGGATGTTCTTTCTCTGCCGAACTGTAAAAAGGAACTCCTTGCAAAGAAACCGATTACAATGATTAACGAAACCAATCACTCCAGCATCACATTAAAACCATCTTTCATCGAACGTGATATTGAACTGCTTGTTGACGGCGGTCTTCTCAATCACACATCCAAAGTCAGGGGGTAATCTCATGTTAAAAAAATTATTTTGTACCATGTTGGTTGTGATTTTGACAACAAGCGTGTTTTATGGCTGCGATACATCGTCTTCCGAAGAGAGTTCATCTGTACAATCCTCATCCGAGACAAGTTCTTCTGCGGTCAGCACAGAATCGGAATCTTCAACCGTATCCGAGGATAAAATCGCCGCACCCGCCATTGATCCCTCTGCGGTATCCAGTCAGGCAGCACCGGTTTCAGGTGCTTCCGTTTTTACCGTTAATACCGAACTTCGGGAGAAATATTACGATATTCTGTCGCGTTTTTATTCTCAGACCCTCCCTCTCACCGATTTCGAAACCCCTAGTCAATTAAACGCAAACGAATTGGTTAATTATGCAGTGGGTATTACGGAATTTTTACAGCATTCCCAAACTACGATCGCTTCAATGTATTTGTTTGACTTCCTCGAACTGCAGAGCAGTTTGCAGAAATATCTCGGTGTTCAGATCAATTACACCAGCAATATCTCGGGCTTCATCTATAACAGCGGAAACAATATCCTCTATGCGGATTTTGTGCTTCCGAGTTATTCTCACTATTATCGGCTCGAGTCCCTCTCCGTTGATGAAAACGGTCTGTATACCGCTGTTTTCAACGCCTACCGTGATATTTTTACGACGGAAGATGCTTATAACAACTCTCTTGCCGATATCAAGACCGCTATCACCGGGAATACCGTCACAACCGATCTGACCAACTCCGCCGAGATCACACTGACGTTTTACGAGATGCTCGATGCTGACGGCACCACTTATCTGCTTCTGCAGTCAAAAAGCACCGTCAGAAAATAAATCCAGATAAAAACACGGAGGAAATTTAAAATGCCTATTACAGACGCCTGTGCTAAATTTGAAGAACTGCTCCAAAAGCAGCTTGCAAGAGTCGAACGAATGAAATCTGATCAGGATTTCATCGATTATTCCAAACTCGATAAGATTATCATCGGAGTCTGCGGAGGAGATGGGATCGGCCCGACCATTTCCGCCGAATCCGAGAGAGTCCTTCGCAGGCTTCTGGCGCCGGCTGTCGCCGCGGGTAAGGTTGAAATCAGAACCATTGAGGGGCTGACCATCGAAAACCGCGTTAAAGTCAATAAAGCCATTCCCGATGACGTGCTGGCCGAATTAAAAAAATGCCATGTCATCCTCAAAGGTCCGACCACAACCCCCAGAGCCGGCGATCCGTGGCCGAATATCGAGAGCGCCAACGTCGCAATGCGCAAAGAGCTCGATTTATTTGCCAATGTCCGCCCGGTCAAAGTACCTGATAAAGGCATCAACTGGACCTTCTTCCGCGAAAACACCGAGGGGTCATATGTGCTCGGTTCCAACGGCGTCAACGTCAGCGACGATCTCGCGGTCGATTTTGCCGTGACAACCACACAGGGTACCCAACGCATCGCACGCCTTGCGTTTGAATATGCCAAAAACAACAACCTGAACCATGTCGCTATTGTGACCAAGGCCAACGTGATTAAGACCACCGACGGCAAGTTCCTGCGGTTGTGTCAGGAGATGTCCAAGGAATATCCCGATATCCGCGTGACCGACTGGTACATTGATATCATGACCGCCAAACTCGTCGATGAAAAACGCCGCACCGATTTTCAAGTGTTTGTTCTGCCCAATCTCTACGGCGATATCATCACCGACGAGGCCGCCGAATTCCAAGGCGGTGTGGGTACTGCGGGCAGCGCCAATATCGGCAAGCAATACGCCATGTTCGAGGCTATCCACGGTTCGGCGCCCCGTATGGTTGACGAGGGACGCGCCCAATATGCCGACCCCTGCTCCATGCTGCGCGCAACAGTGATGCTGCTTTCACACATCGGTTATCAGGCGGAATCCGACCGGCTTTCCAAAGCACTCGACTTCTGTATGTTCACCGATAAAAAGCTGAAAATCACAGGCCGTGACACCGGTGCAACCTGTGCGGAATTTGCCGAATATGTGATGCAGAATCTGTAATTTATAGAAAATAAATATCCCCCGGTAAAACCGGGGGTTTTTCATAGACGGGCAAAGCCCTA
>ERZ795048.372-NODE-372-length-48626-cov-15.840604_pt1 | contig 48626 bp, 48 predicted proteins | sample MGYA00375132_ERZ795048 | MGnify/ENA primary metagenome ERZ795048 (study PRJEB30177, sample SAMN05720225) | activated sludge metagenome | isolation source: Anaerobic digester | place: Hong Kong | collected 2014-12-17 ...
AGCATCGGCCTTACAAGCCGAGGGTCACAGGTTCAAGCCCTGTTCCGCCTACCATGATTATATGCCTTCTTAAGGGGGCGTAGTTAAGATCGGTTATAACGCCGGCCTGTCACGCCGGAGGTCGCGAGTTCGAGTCTCGTCGCTCCCGCCAAGATATGGGTCTATACCCCATGCGGGGTATAGGCTCTTTTTCTATTTTTTGCGCACATGTTTCTGAAGCAATAGTGTCTGATGCGGCCATATCCTGACTGATGAGATAGTACCCGCTGCTTAAGATTGACAATTCCTTCTTTTTCATGGATATACTTTCATCCCGTTACCGAAATGGAGAATCCTCTATGTTGAACAAACGGTGTATTGCCCTCTATTCAGGTGGGCTTGACAGCATACTTGCTGTCAAGATGATTGAAGAACAGCATATTGATGTGATACCGCTGCATTTCTATTCACCCTTTTTCGGGTTCGATATCATGCGTGACCCTCAGCCCTATAAAGAGTACCATTTGAAGAATTACGGGATACATGTTCATCTTGTAGACTATTCCGAGGACATCATACAGATCGTGAAGAACCCGAAGTTTGGCCATGGAAAACATCTGAATCCCTGCATCGACTGCAAGATCGGCATGCTCAAGAGATGCAGGGCCCTGCTCGAGACACTGGGCGCATCGTTCGTGATAACCGGAGAGGTACTCGGACAGAGGCCCATGTCTCAGCGCAAGGACCCCATGAGGAGCATTGAAAGGGAATCCGCCCTGGATGGGCTCTTGCTGCGTCCTTTGTGCGCCAAACATTTACCGGTTACGGTTCCCGAAGAGGAAGGCATCGTGGACAGGGAGTTGCTTGGTGATATTTTAGGCAGGGGGAGAAAAATTCAGATTGCACTTGCCAGCAGGTATGGAATCGAGAGTGACAAGATCCCCACCCCTGCCGGTGGATGTCTGTTGACGGATGAGCAGATCTCTCTCAAGGTGGCAGCCACATATAAACGGTTTCATCCAGAATTGCCCGGACCGGCCGACTTCTTGCTCGATATTGTCGGGAGACAGTTTCTTCTCGACGAAGCAACTGTCCTGATTGTGTCTCGCAACGAAGAAGAGAACAAGATACTGGCTTCAATGAACTATTCAGGCAATATATTCCTGAAGATCGCCGATGTCCCCGGTCCGCTGTGTATCCTCAGGGGGAACATCTCCCAGGACAACCTCTCGCAGGCAGCAGCTATCTGTATGAGGTACGGGAAAGCCAGGGGGCTGTCAGGCAACAAGGCTTTGTTTGGAGAGGACCCATTTCATCTCGTAAGGTCTATTGATTCACCTGTGGTCTCGGACGAGTACTGCAGGACCTTCCAGATTGACTTGCACAAGTAAAGTTCGATATAAGGCCACGGTAATGGAATATTTCTTGTGTGTTTTAGGAATGGTTTTTATTATCGAGGCAGTGCCGTACATTGCTTTCCCGGGCAAGGTAAAAGAACTTGCTCAATTCATACATACCATACCGGATAAGACGCTGCAGATTATCGGGATCGTCGTGGCATTTGCAGGTGTAGCGATAATATACCTTGGCAGACATCTTGGCGGGATATAGCACCAGTGGATATAGCCCGATTTGATTATCATCTGCCCAAACGGCTTATTGCACAGTATCCCCTCGAGAGGGGGACAGAGCGGCTTCTTGTGGTGGATAGAGCACAAGAAGGCCTGTGCCATCAACGATTTGGGGACATCCTTGATAATCTGCATGAGGACGATCTTCTCGTACTGAATGATACCCGGGTGATCCATGCCCGTCTGCTGGGGAGGAAAGCAACAGGCGGGAAGGTTGAGGTGCTCCTCATCAAGAGCATTACGCGTACGTGCTGGCAGTGCTTTGTAAAGTCATCAAAGGCCCCCAGATCCGGAATGCAGCTGTTTTTTGACGGCGGCCTTTCTGCTGTGGTCGAAGACCGCATAGATGACCGGTTTGAGGTGACCTTTTCGGACCATGAACTGCTGGAAACCATCGGGAAGATTCCATTGCCGCCCTATATCGAACGGGAGGCGGAGGATATGGACGAGATATGTTATCAGACCGTCTATGCAAGCACGGACGGGTCTGTGGCAGCCCCGACAGCAGGGCTTCACTTTACCCGGGATTTTCTCCAGAAGATTCAGGCGCGCGGTATATCTGTTGCCTTCATCACCCTTCATGTCGGCCCGGGAACCTTTGTGCCCGTGCGTACGCAAAGGGTTGAAGATCATGTAATGCATTCCGAAGAATTCACAGTTTCCGATCAAACTGCCGAGACTATCAGACAGGCACTCGAGAAGGGCAGAAGAATTGTTGCCGTGGGTACGACGACTACCCGTGTGCTGGAGCATCTCATGCTACGGCATGGCGAGATCGTTGCAGGCTCAGGATCAACGGATATTTTCATCTATCCGGGATTCACGTTCCGCTGTGTGGGGGCGCTCCTGACAAATTTTCACTTGCCATGCTCCACGTTGCTCATGCTAGTAACAGCCTTTGGCGGCTATGATCTGATCATGAATGCATATAGAGAGGCAGTTGAGAAGGAATACAGGTTTTTCAGTTATGGCGATGCAATGTTCATCTTTTAAGTATGATGTGTCGTGCACGGATGGCGATGCACGATGCGGGATGTTCCAGACCGCTCGCGGAGCGGTGGACACGCCCATATTCATGCCTGTGGGCACCCAGGCCACCGTGAAGGCCATGAGTCCTGAGATTTTGAAGACCCTGGGTTCGCAGATCATCCTGTCAAATACCTACCACCTCCATATGAGGCCCGGTGAGGACCTGATTAAATCACTTGGGGGCCTCCATGCATTCATGGCATGGAATGGACCGATATTGACAGACAGCGGCGGCTACCAGGCCTTTTCCCTTGCGAAACTTATGAAGATCGATGATGAGGGATTGCGGTTTGCTTCTCACCTGGATGGATCCCGGCATGTGCTTACTCCTGAAAAAGCCATACAGATACAGGAAGATCTCGGCTCGGACATCATGATGTGTCTCGATGAGTGTGTAGCGTATCCCAGCTCCGAGCAGTATGTAGCCACCTCTGTGAAGAGAACGACCCTCTGGGCTGAAAGATGTCTTGCTGCCCGCACGAACGAAAATGCACTTTTCGGGATCATCCAGGGAGGCGTATATGAGGACCTCCGGAAGAGAAGTGCTTCAGAGATATCGTCGTTGCCGTTCGACGGGATTGCCATCGGCGGATTGTCAGTTGGTGAAGGACACGACATCATGATGGACACCCTCGATGTGACGGTCCCGGACATTCCTTTCGAGAAGCCAAGATACCTCATGGGGGTGGGAACTCCGAAAGATATCGTCGAGGCCGTTTCCCGCGGGGTGGATATGTTCGATTGTGTACTGCCTACGAGAAATGCGCGCAACGGCATGCTTTTCACCAGGAACGGGAAGATAACCTTGAAGCAGGCCCGCTATAAGAACAATCCGTATCCGCCTGATGAGACGTGTACGTGTTATACCTGCAGAAATTTTTCCCTTGCATATCTCAGGCATTTATATATATCTCGGGAGATCCTTGGATCTATTCTAAATACAATACATAATTTGCATTTCTATCTTGAATTAATGTCTGATATACGGCATTCCATTAAGGAGAGGTGCTTTGATAGGTTGAGAAAACAAGTGAAGGAGATGTACGATGATTAGTATAGCGTATGCAGCTGGCGGCTCTGGTGGCGATACAATGGGTCTGTTCATGAGCATGGCCCCTTTAATCCTTATCTTTGTGGTATTCTATTTTCTCTTGATTATGCCGCAGCAGAAAAAGGCGAAGCAGCACAAAGCGATGCTCGCAAGTATTACCAAAGGAGATGATGTTATCACCAGCGGCGGGATACACGGCAAAGTGGTTGGAGTTTCCGACCAGGTGCTTACTCTGGATCTCGGAGAGAAGGTCAAGATCAAAGTATCGAGGGAATTCATAGCACATAAGAAGAGCGGAGAACAGACCAATACGTAAATCCGGGGGTTGTAATGAATATTTTTAAATTGAAAGGGTTGCTGATACTGTTGGTGATTGTTGTGGGCTTGTTTTTTGCTGCACCCACTTTCTTTGGAGGAAAGGAGGTCCCCGAAGGATGGATAGGCCCGAAGGAGAAGATTAAGCTCGGGCTTGACCTGCAGGGCGGTATGCACCTGGTTTTGAAGGTGGTGTCTGAAAAGGCCGTGGAGAGCAGGCTGACAAGTATCGCATCTGACCTCAAAGGCCAGATGATCAGCAAGAGGATCCATTATAAAAAGGTGGCCTCTCAGTCTCCTGATCTATTGCTGGTGGAGCTGAGAGAACCGGACGACTATGATAAGCTGGATGCACTCGTTCTGGATGGCCATCCATACCTGAAAGAGGTGGACTCTTCGACAAAAGAAGGAATCACCACGGTAACCTACAAGATGACGGAACAGGAGTCAGCCAGCATAAGGGAACAGGCTGTTGCTCAGGCCCTGGAAACTATCCGGAACAGGATAGACCAGTACGGGGTGAGTGAACCTTCCATCATCCCGCAGGGCAAGGACAGGATAGTCCTGCAGCTTCCGGGTGTGACGGATCCTGAGCGTGCAAAGAAGCTCATCGGCAAGACCGCAATCCTGGAGTTTAAACTGGTGGACGAACAGCACTCTCTTGACGATGCCGTCAGAGGGGATGTTCCTGCCGGGAGTTATGTTGCGTATATGAAAGATGCTCAGAAGCCGATCCTGTTGAAAGACAAGGCGGTCATGACAGGAGATCTCCTGGATGATGCACGTGTGAAGATCAAGACGACCTATAATGAGCCCTATGTTGCCATATCGTTCAATCGGGAGGGCGCCCGGATCTTCGAACGGGTAACCTCTGAGAATGTGGGCAGCAGGCTTGCCATCCTGCTCGACGGAAAGGTGTCGTCTGCACCTGTCATACGTGAGGCAATATCGGGAGGCAAGGCCATTATCGAAGGACGATTCACCCTGGAAGAAGCCACAGACCTGGCTATAGTCCTGAGGGCCGGCTCCCTGCCAGCCCCGGTGGAAATCCTCGAAGAACGGACGGTCGGTCCGTCTCTCGGCCAGGACTCCATTCATAAAGGGTTTGTCTCCATCATGATCGGAGGCGCACTCGTCATCATCTTCATGGTGGTATACTATCGGTTCTTCGGTCTGCTGGCCGATCTTGCCCTGGTGTGCAATATCGTACTCATCCTCGGCATACTCGCACTCTTTCATGCCGTGCTGACCTTGCCCGGTATTGCGGGTATCGTGCTCACGATCGGCATGGCTGTGGATGCGAACGTCATTGTCTACGAGCGGATCAAAGAGGAGCTCAGGCTTGGCAGGACGCCGAAGATGGCTGTGGAAGCCGGGTACAAGAATGCACTCTCCACCGTCCTTGATGCCAATATTACCACGCTGATTGCAGCTGTCGTGCTGTTCCAGTTCGGTACCGGGCCGGTCAGGGGCTTTGCCGTGACGCTCTCCATCGGTATTCTGTCTTCATTGTTCACTGTTTTAGTCCTGTGCAGATGGATAATTGAATGGCAGGTCAACTACAAGAAAGTAGAGCGGATTAGTATCTAGGAGGTTGAAATGGAATTGATAAGACCAGGTACACAGATTGAATTCATGAAGAAGAAGAACATTGCCTTCGCGCTATCGATTGCCTTGATTGTGCTGAGCCTGACATCGATATTTTTCCTCAAGGGTATAAATTACGGGATCGACTTTGCCGGTGGTACGGAAGTGCAGGTTGCCTTCACCGATCCAGTGAACACCGGCGATGTCAGAGGTGCGATGGACCCCATCGGCCTGAACAATTCGATCATTCAACGGATCGGTGCGCCGGATGATCATGAGTTTCTCATCCGTACCCCCATGATGAATGAAGCCAGCGATGATATCTCTCAGAAGATCAAAGGTGCGCTTGAGGGAGCCTTTGGAGGAGAAAAGGTCGATATCAGAAGGATTGATATGGTGGGATCGGCAGTGAGTAAGGATCTCAAACAGAAGGGGTTCCTGTCCCTTTTTTATGCCGGTATAGGAATCCTGATCTACATATGGTGGCGTTTTGAGTTTAAGTTCTCTCTGGGAGCAATCCTTGCCCTCATCCATGACGTGATCATTACCGTGGGGATATTTTCGCTGACCGGTAAAGAGATAAATCTCCCTGTGATAGCCGCCCTGCTTACCATTGTTGGATATTCCCTGAACGATACGATTGTCGTGTTTGACAGGATCCGGGAAAATCTGAAAAAGGCTTCCGGTTCCTTTGAATTCTCATCCTTGCTGGACAACAGTATATCACAGACATTGAGCCGTACACTGCTGACGTCGTTTACCACACTTATTGTTGTCCTGTGCCTGTATCTGCTTGGGGGAAGTGTTATTCATGACTTTGCCTTTGCCCTGATGGTGGGGATAATTGTAGGAACCTATTCATCCATATTCATTGCAAGCCCGACCCTGCTCATTATGAGCAGCGGCAAGAAATAAGACACGAAAAGGGGGGCAATATATGCCCCCCCCCTTGACTCTCGCCATATATTCCTTATTTTTTCATCCATTAAACGTTGTGCTGATCCTATCTCCTCAGGAGTATTAATTGTTGTAAGATTCTTCTCGTGAGAGTGGAGGAGCATCTGGCATTTCTTAGATCATATATTGTATAAGTCCTCCGCATACCGCCATACACTTTTGTAATCGCGATTACCAAATTGCCCGTAAAGCTCGGGGAAACAGTCTATAACTATAGAAAAATAATGGGCAAATAAAATGGCACGGGTCTTGAGTGTGTAATCTGCATGAAGATAACACAGACAATAAAAACACTGATTCTTATAGTCGTCATGGTTTTCCTGACCGATTTCGCGTATGCCGCTACGGTCAGGTTAAGTTGGGACAGCAATACAGAGCCCGATCTCGCCGGATACATTGTATACTATGGTACATCCAGCAGGTCATACATGGAGTATTTTGATGCAGGGCTCACAACGAGTGTGGATGTCGCCGACTTAACGGCAGCAACCCCATACTTTTTTGCTGTTACTGCATACGATACCTCGGGCAACGAGAGCAGCTTCTCCAGCGAGGCTTACATCTTCATACCCGCTGAAGACGGTGAGATCCTGCCGGATTCCGATCTCGATGGCATTCCCGATGCGGTCGAGGTATCCCTGGGTATGAGTGCAACGGATCCGCTGGATTCTCTTCTGGACACAGACTGCGATGGTGCAGTTAATCTTGTGGAGTATATGGAAGGCACTTCACCACTGAATGCCGATGACAGACCTGATAATGACGATCTCCTCTTGGATATGATCGGTGAGGCCGGTGAGCAAATCGATCTTTCAGGTATAACCTCGGGCGGACTCTATTCCATAGTCCCGCTCCTTGCATCATATCCTGAGCCGGTGAATGACATTCTTCAGACAACCACTCCGGGAGCATTGCTCTATAATGTCATCGACGAGAATTCAGAACTTGTTTATCGACTGAGGGTATCGCTTTCCGGACAATTATCGGCGCTGGGTGATTATGAACCGGGCTATGCCATGAATCTTGAAGACACCTCCTATGGCATACGTGTGGAACTCTCGGCGGATGCCGTGCTTCGAGTGGTCCCCATAGGGATCGGAACTACCGGAGAAGAACCGGCTTCGGCTGTAGACTATGAGAATGAGACCCTTGAGTTCGATCTTCTCCCATACGGACTTGTGCTTGCCAATCCAGCATTTGTTACCGTGGCGTATGATGGTGAGAACCCGGCTGTCCAACACTATGACCCTGCAAGTGATACCTGGGAGAATATTGACGGCGTTGAATCATATGATGGTACGGTCAGTTTCTCTACCCAGGAACTCGGAAGTTACAAGGTCTACTCCGAAGAAGAGTCAGCCGAAGTTCCTGCATCAGATGGAGGCGGCGGTGGCGGAGGAGGGTGTTTCATAACAACCGCCGGATTCTGATCCACTCCTCATAGATCTAAAGAAACAAGAGCTACCCTGCGGCATGCCGTGAGGTAGCTCTTGTTTTATCACGTCTCCTGTCTCTGTGAAAGATCCGAAGGCGTTCGCCTTTTAGCCTTATGGCCGTAATGAATAAATATGTTCAGCCGACCGCGGTATCATCGGAAAAAGGGATCTCGAGTTCATAGACGCCATATTCCAGGTTGGATTTCAAAGGATAGCCGGACTTCCCGAAGACCTTCATCATCGGGGTGTTCTGAGAGAGAACGTCTGCAGTGAATCCTTTGATATTGTTCTCCCTGGCGATCCGGATTAGGTACCGCAGGAGGAACGTCCCGATTCCCCTGTCCTGCCAGTCATGATCCGTGGTGAAGGCCACCTCGGCAAAATTGGTGTTCGGGTCTCGAATATAGCGTCCCACCGCCACGATCTTTTCCTTGCTTTCCGGTTCTTCCCTGCCGGTAACCGCAGCTATTGCCATCCTGTCGGTATAATCGATTGCCGCCAGCGGCATGGCAAGTTTGTGCGAGAACGATTTGAGGTTCTGGAAGAACCTGGTGTACATATCCTGTTCGGGCAGGGCATAGATCATGTCCTGTATAGCCCTCTCGTCGGTGGGTTTTACCGGGCGGAAAAAGACATCCGTACCCTTGTTGTCTGTCCAGTAGGTCTCGTACTGTTTCGGGTAGAGAACGGCAGGCAGGATCTGATCCCTGTATACATACCCCTGTTCTTTGGCTGCCTCGAGCAGCTCATCCCTGAATTTGGGGTGTGCAATGTTGATGAGAGCCATGGCCCGGTCTCTGATGGATTTTCCATGGATGTATGCAGCACCGTATTCCGTTACAAGATAATGGATGTCACCTCTGGTCACCACGACCCCGCTGCCGGGATTGAGGTATGGGACTATCCGGGATTTCGAACCGTCATCCGTTGTGGACGGCAGTGTCATAATGGATTTCCCCCGGCGTGACATGGCGGAACCGCGGACAAAATCCACCTGTCCCCCTATGCCGCTGTAAAAGAGGAATCCCAGAGAATCGGAACAGACCTGGCCGGTGAGATCCACCGTGAGAGCGGAATTAATGGATATCATCTTATCGTTTCGCGAGATGATGTACGGATTGTTGACGTAATGGCACGGGTGGAACTCAAACAGGGGATTGTTGTCGACATATTCATACAGACGCTTGGTCCCCATGCAGAAACTGGCTATGATCTTTCCCGGGTGCAGGGTTTTCTTTTTGCACGTGACGACACCGGCCTCGATCAGATCGATAACGCCGTCGGTAAATGTCTCGGTATGGATGCCGAGGTCGTGTTTGTTCATAAGATAAGGGAATACCGAATTGGGTATTCTGCCGACACCTGTCTGGATCGTGGCCTCATTTTCCACGAGATCCGCGATCTGTTCGCCGATATGTTTCGCGATGTCCCCGGGTGTTTTCTGCTGGAACTCGATAAGATCTGTATTATTCTCCACAAAGGCGTTGATATCGCTTACATGGAGAAAGCTGTCGCCCAGGGTCCTGGGCATATTGGGATTCACTTCGGCTACGACATAATCGGCTATTTCGGCTGCCGTCTTTGTCGTATCCACGGAAATGCCCAGACTCACATAGCCGTTCTTGTCCGGCGGAGATACCGTGATAAGGGCAACATCCAGGTGCATTCTCCCCCTGAGCATGAGCAGCGGGATCTCAGAGAGAAATATCGGGGTATAGTCTGCCCGTCCTTCCTGGATGGCATTTCTTGTACTTGACCCGATAAAGAGCGCATTATGGCGGAAATTCTCATTGAATTTCTCGTCGATATACGGAGCGGAACCGATGTCGAGGAAGTGTATGACCTCGGTATCAGCCAGGTTCGGTGCAATATCTATCAGCGTCTGGATGAGGAGCTGGGGTTCTCCGCATGCCGATCCGATGAAGATCCGCGCCCCTTTCTTGATTTTAGCCAATGCCTCTTTTGCCTCGGTCAGCCTGCTGTTGTAGATTTCTTTCCAGTTGTAGATCATAATACTCCAACAATAAGGGTTTTTGGCTATAAGTCAATGAATTCTTCAGTGCATCCGGCTTTGATCCATCTTCATCAACTTCTGTGGTACCTGCACGGTTGATTGATTTCGCTCCAGGTTCCAAACGCCCTTGTATTGCAATAATGTCTCAGGTATGTCAATAAGATCAATCAATATTGTAAAGACGAAGACCTGTATGGGACGTGCCCCCATGAAGGCGTTTTATGAAACACTCTTGTTGCTCAGGCCTTTTTGGAAAACGAACGAGGGCTGAACCGATGCAGGTGGACATGCCCGGCGGGGTATGAATGAATTACTATGGTCGCGATATGGAAAAAATATCTGCATGCATGATCACATTTAATAATGCCCGCACTGTGGAGAAGGCATTACGCAGCGTTGCGGACTGGGCCTCGGAAATCATTGTGGTGGATTCCTTCAGCACAGATGATACGTACGAGATCGTGAAGCGATATGCTTCATCGTATGAACAGCGTGCCTGGCCGGGGTTCAGGGACCAGTACAACTACTGCATCTCAAGGGCTGACAATGACTGGGTTGTTTTTCTTGATGCCGACGAAGAGATCTCACCGGAGCTTGCCCGGGAGATCAAACAGAGGATCGTACATGACCGCGGCCGGTATGATGGATACATTGCGCACAGGAGGAACTACTACCTCGGCAGGTGGATCATGCACGGGGGGTGGGTGCCTGACTCTGAGATCAGGCTGTTCAGGAAGTCCCGGGGTTCCTTCGAGGGTGCCCTTCATGCGAACGTGAAGGTCAGCGGTGAGGTCGGAGAGTTCAGGAACTACTACTATCATTACAATTACCAGGACATTGCAGATCAGATAGATACCATCAACAGATACTCCGAGACCGCGGCAAGAGACATGCTGGAAGAGGGGAGGCGGTTCTCCTGGATCGATCTTCTGCTGCGCCCGCCCATACGATTCTTGAAGGAATACTTCTTCAAGAAAGGGTTTCTCGATGGGTTTCCCGGTCTCGTGATTGCTGTATCCACCATGTACTATGTGTTCGTGAAATACGCTAAGCTCTGGGAATTGAAAAAAGTACAGGAAAGAAGGAAATAGGTGTGATCGATAAAAATATATTCCGGGACAAAAAGGCCCTCATAACCGGAGGCCTCGGGTTTATCGGTTCCAATCTTGCACTCCGCCTTGTGGAGTATGGGGCACAGGTGACCCTTGTTGACAGCCTGATCCCGGAATACGGAGGGAACCTGTTCAATATCGATCCTATCAGGGATCAGGTGCGGATAAATTTTTCCGATGTACGAGACGAACATTCCATGAAGTATCTCGTGCAGAACAAGGATTATCTCTTCAATCTTGCAGGACAGACAAGCCATCTGGATTCCATGAATGATCCCTATACCGACCTGGAGATAAACGCCAAGGCCCAGCTGTTTATACTGGAGGCCTGCAGATGGAATAATCCTGCAATAAAGATCATATTTGCGAGCACGAGGCAGTTATACGGGAGACCGCAGTACCTGCCCGTTGATGAAAAGCATCCGCTCTTTCCGGTTGATGTGAACGGCATAAACAAGATGGCCGGTGAGTGGTACCATCTGGTGTACAACAATGTCTACGGGATACGTTCGGCTGTTCTGAGACTTACGAACACCTATGGCCCGAGAATGAGGGTCAAAGATGCCAGGCAGACATTCCTGGGCATCTGGATTAGAAGACTGATCGAAGGAGACCCGATACTGGTTTTTGGTGATGGTCTCCAGCTGAGAGACTTTAATTATGTGGACGATGTTATAGATGCTCTCCTGATTACCGCCGCCTCCGACAGGGCGAATGGAGAGATATTCAACCTGGGGGCGGATGATCCGGTGAGTTTGAAAGATACCGCCGAACAGATGGTCAGGGTATACGGAAGGGGCTCTTATGAGATTGTCCCCTTCCCGGAAGAAAGGAAGATCATAGATATCGGGGACTACTACGGTAATTATGATAAGATCATGGATATTTTCCAGTGGAGGCCAAAAACCTCCCTTGCAGATGGCCTGAGTACAACGCTTGAGTTCTATGAGCGGTTCTCGCAGTATTATTGGGGTCCAGACAATGGCTGATGCATGCATTCCTGTTACAAGCCCATGGGAGAACTACCAGAAACACAAAGCGGCGATTACTGCGGCGATAGGAAGGGTGCTCGAGAGCGGCAGGTATATCCTGGGAGAAGAGGTGACATGTTTTGAGAGAGAATTTGCCGATTTTCATGGGGTCGGTCACTGTATAGGGGTGTCCAACGGCACGGAGGCCATTTGTCTTGCCCTGAAGGCATGCGGCATACTCCCTGGTGAGGAAGTGATCACCGTATCGCATACTGCTGTTGCAACGGTTGCGGCGATCGAACTGGTGGGGGCTGTGCCCGTACTGGTCGATATCAATCCGGAATCGCGCTGTATGGACCCGGAACGGATTCAGGAGTGTATTACAAAAAAAACCAGGGCAATCATCCCTGTGCATATCTATGGTCAACCCTGTCTCATGAACGAGATCTGTGAAATTGCCAGGAAGAACCATCTGTACATTATTGAGGACTGTGCCCAGGCGTGCGGTGCAGAGATCTCGGGGGAACGAATCGGTACATTCGGCGATGCAGCTGCATTCAGCTTCTATCCCACCAAAAACCTGGGTGCCATCGGAGACGGCGGGGCCGTTCTGACGGATAATGACGACATAGCTGAGAAGGTGCGGCTGTTCAGGCAGTACGGATGGAACGAGAGTCGAGATGCACAGTTCCCGGGTATGAATTCCCGGCTTGATGAGATCCAGGCTGCCATCTTGCGGGTAAAACTGCCGTTTCTTTTAGAAGAGAATGCCAGGAGAAGACAGATCGCGGACAGGTACAACAGCATCCTGGATGAGGGGATGATACATTCCCCCCGGGATATCCCGGGTACCATCCACGCCATGCATCTCTATGTGGTTGAATGTGACAACAGGGATTCTCTGCAGGACTTCCTGAAACAGAACAAGATAGGCTCAGGGATCCATTACCCAAAGGCAGTTCATCAGCAGGGGGCATACAGGGGAAAGATTCGCGGATGGGATCATCTGCCGAGCACAGAGCGGTTGTATGCGAGAATACTCAGCCTGCCCATGTACCCTGAGCTTTCTGATGGGGATGTCGAGAAAATATGTTCGGTACTGTCCGAGTGGAAGGGATTTTAGGCAGGCACCTCATCCATTTCCTTCCTGGCCGATTCGAGATCGGATGAAAAAGCATAACCGTTTGGATGACATGGTGAAGATATGAAGATATGTATCGCAATCGAGAAATTCGACCCGAGCGTAGGTGGGGCGGAACGATACTGCTGGGATCTTGCCCATTTTCTCGCGGGAAAAGGTCATGAGGTAGCTGTAATCTGCATAAAGGCAAAAGACCCGTTACACCCCCTGGTCCATCTTATCGAAGTATCATGCATTCGCTTTCCTCAGGCGCTGAGGCATTTAAGCTTCGGCATCATGCACTATCTGAAAGCACGATCGCTTCCCGATCACATCCATTTTTGCGTAGGCAATACTTTTTATATGAACATCTATCAGCCCCATGGCGGCCTCCATCGCGCCTGGTTTGAACGGGAAACGCTGAGATTCAGACCAGCGCTACGCAAAGCTGTGCGTCTGATCAAGAGGATGAGCCTCAAGGACATTGTTCAGCGGGCCATGGAATGGTGGACCTTTGCTGTCACAAGGCCGGAGGTTGTAGCTATCTCTGAGATGGTATCAGATGATATCCGGGCCGGTTTCGCGTATCCCGATACAAAGATTCATCTTGTTCCAAACGGGATCGATCTGAACAAGTTCTCTGTTGAGAACAGACAGTACAGGGCGGAGATACGGCAAAGATACCAGCTGGACCCGAACGAGTTTGTATTTCTGTTCGTTGCACAGAATCTGCAACTCAAAGGATATGATGTCCTTGTTCGTGCCATATCGATGTTGGAAGAGTTACCCTTTAAGGTACTCATCATCGGCCCGGCAGACACCTCCGAGAAGAAACAGGCGATGATGCTTGGCGATACGATGATATTCGGCGGCAGGGCCTCTGACATGGAGAAGATATACCCTGCATGTGATTGTCTTGTACACCCGACATACTATGATGCGTGTTCACTGGTGGTCCTCGAATCACTTGCATCAGGGATCCCGGTCATCACCACGGATGCAAACGGCGCAAAGATGTACCTCACAGACGGTGGCGGGATTGTTGTTTCTCCAGGCAGTCCACAGGATCTTGCCGATGCCATGAGACGGATGTATAGTGACGGGGTCGGGAGCGCACCCCCGCAGGCTTTCATTGACAGCGAAGGGGTCTTCGAGATCCTGGAGGGGATCATGATGGAGTGTTCCTAGGAGTTGGCAATGGCTCTATACCAGAAATGGATACAGGATATATACTATAACGGCATTCGACGAAAGAGCAGTTCGATCTACCGGGGAATTGTGAGGTTATTCATCAATATGCGCAACCGGATTATCTTCCGGGAGTACGGGAAGCACGTTCACTGGGATCCCGGTATCATCTTCGAGTCTCCCTACAATATTCGCATCGGTGACCGCTGCAGGATCAAGAAAGGGGTGGAACTGTATGCCAGGCCATGGGGCAATGATCCGGATAAGATAACGCTGTCTATCGGGAATCATGTCTCTATCAACGCCGGCACGTTCATAAACGCTCATAACTATGTTGAGATAGGTGACGGCTGCCTTATCGGAAAAAACATCCTCATCGCCGATACCAAGCACAACTTTCAGGACCCCACAAAATGGGTGAAAGCCAACCCCATCACCCTTGAAGGGGCAGTGATCATCGGCGAAGGCTGTCATCTTGGATTTAACACATTTATCTTCCCTGGCGTCACCATCGGAAAGCATGTGCAGATCAGCGCGAATTCAGTGGTCACTCACGACCTTCCACCTTACTGTGTGGCCGGGGGGGCTCCTGCACGGGTTTTGCGGGTGTATGATTTCGAACGGAATGAATGGGTTAAACCTGACCCCGACGATGCACCTCACTCATGAGAGACGGTAATCAGGAAAGGAACATGGGCAATATACTTATTCTGATACAGGGAAGCGAGATTGCAGCGAGCAGGTACCGTATCCTCCAGTACATCCCGTTTTTTGAACAAAACGGTATGCGCTGCAAGGTGCTGGACTTTCCTCGTTCAGCTATGGAGTACCTTATGCTCTTATGGATGCTCCCTCGATATGACTGTGTTTTTGTGCAGAGGAAACGCTTCCATTTTCCTTTCCTTCAGGTCTTCAGACAGCGGGCCAAAAGGATCGTATACGATCTTGACGATGCCGTAATGTACAAGAACTCTCTGGCCCGTTCTCCCTATTCAAAGACTCGGCAGCGACGTTTTGCAAACATGGTGGAGCTCTGTGATGCAATCATTGCAGGCAATACCTTTCTCGCGGATAAGACGATGCCATATAACAGCAACGTTGTGGTGATCCCGACCTCAATTCCTGTTTCGCGCTACAGTCTGAAAGAGTATCCTGCAGCAAAAGAGCAGGTAACCATCGGGTGGATTGGCGATCACGGGAGCATCCATTACCTGGAAAAGATGCGCGATGTCTTTGAAGAGATAGGGAGACGTTTCCCCGGCAGGGTGGAACTCAAGATCATCTGTGATGTGTTCTTCGACTGTACTCATATCCCGGTGAGAAAGGTGCAGTGGACGAGTGAGACAGAGGTTGAAGAGCTCAAGGATATCGACATCGGAGTAATGCCGCTCGTGGATGATCTCTGGTCATGGGGCAAGTGCGGTCTGAAGATCCTGCAGTATTACGGTGTCGGCGTACCCGCTGTATGCACTCCGGTCGGTGTCAATAGAGATGTGGTAAAGAACGGGGGAAGCGGTTTGTGGGCGATGAGCCATGAAGAGTGGATCGATGCCTTGGCCACCCTCGTGGAGAACCCGCAGTTGCGGGAAGATATGGGTCTGGAGGGTAGAGCTATTCTGGAGCAGGGGTATACAAAAGAAGTCAATGAATCTAAGATCCTTGGCTGTCTGGTTGGCCGGGAACACCTTTAACCCATTGTCCACGTTCAGTATCAAAGTGTTTGACGATCCGTGCAGGGGCTCCGACTGCGACACAATAATCCGGTATGACACTATTAACCACAGAGTTAGCACCTATTACACAGTTTTTCCCGATTGATGCACCGGCTATTATGGCCGCATTGTATCCTATCCATGAACCCGACCCTATCTCGATGGGTTCAGTCGAAGTTACTGGCTGATCAATTACCGGCACTGTTATATCTGAGTACTCGTGGCTATGATCCTGGATAAGGACGTTCGGTGCAAAAAGGACCTTGTTCCCGATGACGATTTTTGTCTGAGCGCCTATGAAACAGCGATCAGAGATGTGTGTCCCATTTCCTATGATGATGAGCGGATCCTTCTGATTCTTTGTTTTTGGATGGGCATAGAGGGTTGTATCGTGTCTGAATGTAACGTTGTTTCCCACCCATACGAGATGGGGTCTGTTTATTATGACCTTATCCAGAAACTGGCATCCATGGCCGAGGTGGGCAAGCCTGATCTTCAGATACACCTTCTGGAGAGGTCTTTTAAATCTTGTGAACCTCATTTGTCGGGCCTCTGTATTGATAACTGATTGTCATAACTACCATTTTAACTTTGACAAACGCAAGCATTTTGCTACTATTCATTGCACATAACAAATGGTGGAGCCTCAATGAACTATAGGGTATATTGGTTTGCTCCATACGAAAGACAAGGACTCGTAGGGTGGAGAATGTGGTTGCCGGTGACTGCTCCAGCCATTATGATGGAAGTGAGGAATGAGCTAAAATGATAAAGGTCAGTATCATCATTCCGGTATATAATGTTGAACGTTTCGTTGCAGCCTCCATACAATCGGCTTTGGATCAGACCCTGGAAAACAAGGAGATCATCGTCATTAATGACGGGTCAACAGATGGTTCAGAGAGAGAAATCATGAGATTCAAAGACCGTATAGTATATATTCGCCAGGATAATACGGGAGTCGCAGCTGCTCGAAACGTCGGAATAAGGGCTGCGAAAGGCGAATATATTGCATTTTTTGATGCAGATGATGTGTTCAGGCCGGACAAGGTGGAGAAACAGGCATCGTTTCTGGATAACCACCCGGATTATTGTATGGTATATTCCGGATATTCACGGATTAATGAGGAGGGGGATACTCTCCCGCCTAAAGATATGCGTGTACATGTCGGTGATATCTTCCCTCAGGTATTTATGAGGTGTTTTATAGCCCCATCCATGGTTCTGTGCAGAAAACAAGTATTGTTTGATATTGGATTGTTCCAAACAAAATATTCTGCGGAGGATTACGACCTGTTCTTGAAAATATCGATGCAGGGAAAAATCGGCTATATCCCAGAACCTTTGACTCAATATCGGGTAAGACAGGGAAGCCTTTCAAAAATTGCCCAGTCGACGCCCGCACTGCAGGCAAAGGAACTCCTGGATCAATATAAAGACTATCTTTTGGAGAATTACCCGTTGGGATGGTGGTATTACCGGAGACGGATGTCTAAAATTTACCGAGAGCTTGCAAGGGTTTACCGTGATACCGGGCAGAATAAGGACATGGTGAAAGTATTAAAAAAATCAATCAGATTCTATCCATTCAGGCTGGATGTTTGGCAGATGTATCTCGGTACTTTTCTGTATAAGTAAATACGTGGGATGTGGATCTGCCATATCAGAATTCCGGGAAATTTAATTTGTATGAAAATATTATGATGGAAAGGTGCCATGGGTAAGAGAGACGATTTGTACGATAATGAAGCTGTGCTACCCAAGGCGCGAAGCACTATATATAAGACAATAATCGACTGGTTTCAGACACAGAAATCCGGGAAGATCCTGGATGCCCCGGCAGGCCCCGGACATATGAATATGAAACTGAGAGATATGGGACATGATGTAGTAGCTGGAGAGATTGAACCCCACATCTTTAAGGTGCCTGATCTGGAATGTATTTTCTGTGACCTCAATACCGGGATAGATGCGCCTGACGACTCGTTTGATTATGTATGCTGTGTCGATGGATTGGAGCACATGACCAATCCGTATAAGGCGGTAGAAGAATTCTCACGGGTGCTCAGGGAGGACGGATATGGAAATTTCAGTATCCCGAACTACTCGAATATTGAAAAAAGGATAAAATTCTTCTGGAATGGTTTCCTGACGAAACCGGTCAGGGACGAACACTTTGAACAGGACGGGAGGAATCTGTTTAATCTGCATAATTCTCCGTTAACCATTACCTTGATTGAATTCATGTTCAGGATCAACAACCTGGAGATTATCGAGATAAAAAGAAACGCTGTAAAACCCAAGCAGTATCTTCTGCTCCCGCTCGTAGTATTCATGAAGTTCATGGCGGGATGTTCTTCTAAACGATCTCAAAGTAAATATCGGTATGATCTGACCCTTCATAATAATGTCATTGGGGGGGGAATAATCTGATCTTTATAACGAGAAAGAAAAAAGTATTGAGTTCGGGAAAGGTGCTTCCTGCCGGCGTCCAGCTTTATCCATGAAGGGGGCCTCAAGTATTTCTTTACAAGGTATAATCGAGGTGATTGAAATCTAATCTGTAAGAAGGGTGGCTGCCATCTCCTTGTCTCTCAGCGTTTTTCTTCTGCTGTCAGGATGCAGCACCATGAGCAATGGAAGGTGCTGGGGGGAAGATGTCACCCTCACACCAGGCTGGAAGAAAATCTGTGAGTCCGCCTATAGTGCGGCAACTTCTCCCCTGGTCTTCATCCCGGCCGTTGCGGCACTGCTCCTCCAGATTGACGATGCCGACGAGAGACTCTCGGACTGGGCGTCGGAACACACACCCATTGCCGGTTCGAATCACCGAGCAGAACAATTGAGCAAGGACTTGCGTTCCGTATCTTCGTATGCCTTTTATCTCAGCCTCCTGGCCACTCCGAGCGGCAACGATCCGATAATGTGGGGAACCTCGAAGATGAAAGGTGCTGCCGTACAGGGGGGTACAGCCTTCCTGAGTAACCATCTCGTCAATACAATGAAGGATACAGTGGGGAGAGAGCGACCGGACAAGAGTGATGATAAGAGCTTTCCCTCGGGCATGTCGTCCAGCGCTGCTGTGTTCACCTGTTTCGCCGCCAGAAATATCAATACGATGAATATGCCTGATCCGGCCAAGACAGGGCTTAATTTGGTAATGCATGCTCTGCCGTATGCCGTTGCCTGGGAGAGGGTTGAGGCAAAGTCCCACTAACCGTCAGATGTGCTTGCAGGTATCTCGCTAAGCTACTTTATGGGTTCATTCTTCCACGACTCGTTCATGGGGATCGATGGAGAAATGAGCGGTACGCCTGTTGTCAGGTTTTATGGCAGAGAAATGTACATAGGTTATTTTTGGAGGTTCTAAGAATCCAGCCAATGTCAGGATAGAGCACGGAGATTGGCACATTGTTGCTGCTCCGGTCAAAACCATCCATCCTTTGGAACCGGTAAACGGGGTGATCGGGCAGCAGGGCACCGCATCTTCCTTCGTTCATCCAGCGGACGGGGAAGCGGTAACATTCTTACCTTTGAGGAGCCTTCGTGCAAAGATAGATATGACGAGCAGCACGGTGGCAAGGATAATCTGGAACATGTTTCCCTTCATTCCGCCGCTGCCGAAGGTGGCGAATACCACGGCCAGGGGGATGAACCCGAGAGAGGAGGCGGTAATAAACGGCACAAAGGGGACCACGCAGCTGCCGCAGAGCAGGTTCATGAGCGTGGAGTTGGAAAACGGGAACAGCCTCCCATAGAGCACCCACCAGAACGCATTGTCCTGGAACCTGGTGCGCCATACCTTCAGGGTATCCCCCACCCGCCGCTCCACCACGTGGGAGAGGAAGGTCTTTCCTGCCCAGTACACGGCAGAAGCACCGAGCAGCGATGCGATCACGGAGAGAACCGTGCCCATGAAAGCCCCGTATATGATGCCCCCTAACGCACTTATCCAGAGACGTGGCACCCCGAGAGCTATAATGCCGCCTCCGGCCAGGATAAAGACGATCAGTGATACTATCCGCCCGGAGAGCCCGTGACCTCCCTGCAGCAGGCTGCGGACGGTCTCGATGTCAAAGATCATATCACTGACAGCGGGATTTTTCAGAGCAAGGGCCATGGCGGTAAAGAAAGTAACCAGGGCCAGAATGAGGAAGAGATCCCCGAACAGTTTTTTATCGTATTTCAGGTCCATTGTTTTCTCTTGAGGTGTAGCGAAGGGCGCGTCTGCCCAGCCAGAAAACCCCGGCCAGATCTGCAATACCGACCCAGAGGCGGCTGTTTATGCCGCCGCCGTACTTGCTGGTTCCATGTTGTCTCGGGCGGTGACTGACCGGTATCTCGGACACTCTGTACCCGGCCATGATAAAAAGGGCAGGGAAGAAGCGGTGGGCGTTTTTGAAAAACCTGATATGGTGCAGGCAGGCGCGGCGGAATACACGCAGGGAACACCCGACATCGGTGATGTTGTCTCCCAGCACGGCCGAACGGGTCCGGTTTGCAATGCGGCTGGAGATGCGCCGGATGAAATTGTCGGCCCGCCGCATCCGTATGCCGCACATCATGTCCAGCCCCTGCTCCTTCAGTGCCGCAAGCAGCCGGGGGATGTCCCCGGGGTCGTTCTGCCCGTCACCGTCCAGGGTGGCGATAAATTCGCCGTGTGCCGCATCAAATCCTGCCTGAAGCGCCGCTGATTGTCCGCTGTTGGGAGTGATGTGCACGGCGCGGAACCCATTGCGGGTTTGTACCATCTCGTCCATGATCTCTCCGGTCCTGTCGGCGGATCCGTCATCCACCATGACAAGCTCCCAGGTGAGGTCGGGAAGAGCAGAGAGGACCTCCCGGACCTCCTCGCACACCGGCAGGATGGATTCTTCTTCGTTGTAAAAGGGAATAACGACACTTATGTGGATTGCATCTTCCTTCATCAGAAATCCTTGTTATGGTATGATTGCCTCCACCTTAAAAACAATGTGGAGTATTTTCAACCGAAAAGTGGACATCTCTTCATGAATCCGATATACCTCAGCATGAAATCGCACGGAATGACAAGCTGCTCAGCCCATAAACCATCCATTACGACGACAAGAGGATAGCTCATGAAGAGTCTTGATAAAAACATCCTGTTTCTACTCACAGTCCTGTTCATATGCATCTTCCCTCATCACGACCTTACCTCTGTGAGCAACATGGAGGCGAGAAATTTCATTACCGCCCGCGAGATTGTGGAGAACGGCTCATGGCTTCTCCCGACCATGAACGGAGAGGTGCGGATAGCCAAGCCCCCGCTGCCGACCTGGGTCACGGCACTGGCCATGATGGGGGCAGGGACCGATGCCAACCTCGCCGTGAACAGGATACCTGCCGGGATCTGCGCTGCCCTGCTCGCCCTGTTCGTGTTTCTTCTCGTCAGGAGGGTGACCGGCGATACCGACTTTGCCGTGACCGCCATGCTCGTGCTCGCTACAAGCTACCTGTTCATGTGGTCTGCCAGGAAGAATTCCTGGGACATCTATCCGCATGTGGCTATGGCAGGGGCCATATGGGCCATGCTTGAGGCCTTTATGCGGACCAGGGGCAAGAACTTCTACTTTTTCATATTCTCGATTCTTCTTTCGGTTTCCTTCTACAGCAAGGGGCCGGTGGCCTTCTGGGCCATGCTTGCGCCGTTCCTTGTGAGCTACTGCATTGTCTACGGCACGAAAGAGATCAGGGAAAACGCACAGGGCCTCCTGTGGGGAGTCGGCCTGTGCGTGCTCCTCTCAGCAGCCTGGCCGGCGTACGTGTACATGAATACACCGCACGTGGCAACGGCCGTAGCGTCACAGGAGTCCTTCGCCTGGTTCACCGAACACACGCAGCCTTTCTGGTACTATCTGGCCCATCTGCAGTGGATAGCAGGGATCTGGCTGTTCTTTCTCCTCTATGGCCTCATCGCACCTTTTATAAGGAAAAGCTTCAGCCGGGAGGAGAAACTCTTTGTTTTCTGGTTCATCATGATCATTGTCTTTCTCTCCGTGATTCCGGAGAAAAAGATACGCTACCTCTTCCCTGCGGTTGTTCCGGGCTCAGTGATTTCCGCCATGGCAATACACCGCCTGCGCCAGGCCCGGGGGTGGTCAAGGATGGTGATCTACGGTGCCTTCAGCATCGTTTCGGGCCTTGGTTTCATCGCTGCTGCCGCTGCACTCGTCTATATCTCCGAAGGCAGCATTCCTGTCCTGCTCTCTGCCCTTCCTTTCGGCTTCACCGGGGGGGTGCTGCTCTACGGATTCTTCACCGGGAACACAAGGAATTCGCATATTGCCGTCATTGTCGGGATATGCTTGTCGATTCTTCTCCTGCCCCCGGCGGCAGCGGAATACAAACAGCAGGACAAAGCCGAGCTGTTCATGCACGTACGGCAGGATCCCGCTCTGAAGGACCGGGCATTTTACTGTGTAGGGGATCTGGAATACGAGATCGTCTGGGCTGTGGGCAGGAAGGCCCCCCTGATCACCAAAGAGGAGATCGCCTCCCTCGCTTCGACCGGTACAGGCTATGCCCTGATCACCACGGAAGTGCTCGATTCAACCCCTTCCAGGATCAAGCTTGCGGAGACCATCAAAGCCAGGAAGAAGACCTATTATATCTACACCTCGTCGTGATGATCGCCTGCACACAATACTATGGGATTGGTATACAAAAGCTGTGTAATCGGAAGAAAAATACGACGGTGTGGGAAATATTCTTCTCTGTGTACCGGTGGATTCAGCTCTGACGGGCGGCCTGCAGCTTATCTGCAGATGGGAGCCGTAACAGATCAGAACGAGATAAGAAGTTATGCAACCTGAGCATTCTCCCGGGCGTGTTTCATCTCCCTCCAGATTCTTATGCCCATGCTTCGGTGTTCATCGAGAATCCTCTTGAGCATGTACTGTTCAGTGTTGGGATTGACGGTAATGGCACGCAGAACGACCACCTTTCTCGGTGCATACTTTGTCGACTCAAGGCGGGTTCTGGATACGAACGAGGTATCATGCTCTCTGATGGTTTTATGCAGCTCGATGTTGATAGTGTTGATGATTTTGTTGATGGAGGTGATCTTTTCCGAGTTCTCCTTCGGGTTTTCCATAAGCTCGTCAAGCTTGAGCTTCAATTCCTCGGGGACAAAACGGTAATTGATTATAAAGAGCTCCGGTTTATTCAATAACTCAAAAAGAGTATCTTTTTCTATCAGCTCGGCAAACGTCTCCTGGAGTACGTGTGCATGTTCAAAGATGAGTTTGTATCCGTTTTTCCCGATGATCTTCAGTGCTGCCCATGGTTTCAGACATGAGAATGATCTGGATCCTTCTATGGTGAATCTTCCCTGGTCAACGGAACCTTCACGAATAATGTAATTGGAGGTGTGGTAGATCAGCTTCGAGTCCTCGACATCCTTGAAGAGACATATTCCGGTACAGTTCGGGGCATAGAGGAGTTTGTGTGCATCGATGCTTACCGTGTCGGCCCTGTCGATGCCCCTCATGAGATCTTTCCCCACATCCATGATCAGGGCGCCGCCTCCCCATGCCGCATCGACATGAAAGTGGGTGCCCAGATCGCGGGCGATGTCGGCAAGCTGATCGAGATCATCGATATTTCCAGTCTCCGTGGTGCCTGCGATACCTATGATGGCAACGATTTTGGAAGGCTTTCCTGCTGCCTGGTCTTCTCTTCTGATCTTTTCGATCGTCTGGTGGAGCTTGCAGATGTCTATCTTGTTGGAGTAGGGATGAACCGGAACATAGACCACGCCGGACTCGCCGATGCCCAGGATGGTTCCGGCTTTGCATATGGAATAATGTCCACGTTTCGAGACAAGGATCAATGCCTGTCTGTATCCGTAATAGTCCAATGCCCGGGCGAGGCCTTCTATCCTGATTCCTTTGAAAGACTTTCCATCAGCAGGGAATGCCTTTGTCATTGCAAGTGTCAAGGCGGTTATGTTTGCCAGGGTACCATCCGAGGTGATATTTCCCAGGGCGACCCGGGGATTCTGAATGTTCTTTTTGTAGAATTCGCGGGTATTGTTGTAGATCAGATGGTGTATCCAGCAGAGAAACTCTCTCTCAACGAACGAGGAGGCCTTGGCGCTCTCGATTTTTACCTGGTTCTGATTGAGGCTTACCGAGATCATCTCCAACAGGATCATGAAATACGGAATTGCGCTCGTCATATGGCCGATGTAGTAGGGGTTCGCGACTTTTACTGAGTGCTTTATGATGTTGTTCTTGATCTCATCAAGAACGTCCTTGATAAGCAGGGGATTGCGCGGCATGTCGATGTTGTTGAAGATCTTCGCCAGCTCTTCCATAGAGATGGAGGAATGTATACCGCCTTTTTCCTTGAAGAAGTCGTGAATCAGATCGAGGAGGTGTACTCCGAACTCGACAAACCTGTCTGAAGAATCGGGCATGATGAATAATTTCTTCATGTAGTCGACCGTACTTTCGATCTTCTTGCACCGAGCCTTGTTGCCTAATCTTAGTGACTCCATCCTCAAGCCCTGCCTTTCATTAAATAGAAAAATCATATATAGCATATTTGCCTATCTTCAAAAAAGGAGAAAATGACTGCGTATCATGGAGGACTCTACGCTCTATATAGTGCCGACACCCATTGGGAACCTCGGAGATATCACCATCCGGGCTCTGGACGTTCTTAAGCAAGTAGACATCATTGTGTGTGAGGACACGAGGCATACCATCAAATTGCTGAATCATTACGGGATAAAGAAACCGTTGGTTTCCTATGAGAAGCATAGCGAAGCAAAGAGGCTTGGTCATATTATCCAGGAGCTGGAATCGGGCAAGAACATTGCCCTGGTCTCTGATGCAGGCACGCCGCTGGTGAGTGACCCGGGTTCGCGTATCATAACCTTCGCAAGGGACAGAGGTATACGGATCGAAGCCCTTCCCGGTCCCTCTGCAATAATAACCGCACTGTCCGCATCGGGTTTTGCCGGCCCCTTCCGTTTCATCGGTTTCTTCCCGAGACTCAAAAGGGACAGGGAGCTGGAACTTCTCAGGATGAATGTCTCTACGGATACTATTGTATTCTTTGAATCTCCACATCGTATTGTCAGGACCCTGAAATACATGGATCAGGCCCTCAAAGACAGACAGCTGTGTCTGGCCAGAGAGATATCAAAGGTTCATGAAGAATATATCGTTGGTTCTGCTCGGGAATTGAATGACAGATTGCAGCAGCTGAACTCGATCGGTGAAGTTACTGTGATGGTGAAAGGATCGGATAGAAGCGATGATATCGATGAGTCCCTGCTGAAAACAAGGGCTCAAGAGCTTCTTGAATCAGGCTACTCGAAAAAGGATATTCTGGCTGTCCTTTCCAAGGAGACCGGATTGAGGAGAAATACCCTGTATGATCTGTTAATCAATTTAGCGTAAAGTATATTTGAATTTTGCCGATCACATATATGTAGATGTCCTTCGAAGGGGATGAAAGATGAAGATTAATCCGGAACTTTCAAGTGTTATTAACATGGTGAAGAAGGAAAACGGGTATCAGAAGAGAACCCAGGAAACAGGGGAGCAGAAACAGAAGGTTGAAGACATGGTGTCGGTACAGAATACCGTGGCTTCTCGTTCCCAGGTGGAAAATGTCGAAGAGGCACGGGCCCTTCTCAGTGATGTAATGAAGGACATGAACGATACCTCCACCGATGTTCATGAACTGAACCAGTATAGAATATCGAGACTCATCAGTTAGGAATTATCATAAACCGGAGCGGATAGCTGTATTCTGCATCCCGATGTTGTCCAATTCCCGCCGGAACCCCGGCAGGCAGGTTAGTTCGTAGGGTCATTTCATAGATTATGCCCAGTCGATGAACCGGGTAATGGGGTGGTCATAGTTCCGGGGACTGTCGTAAAGGATCTCTACTGCGTTGTCAAAGCAGCCTCATCGGCTTCACCCAGATGTCGAATCCTTTTGAGATCTCTGGTGATCTCGGATTTCAGGATACTGTCCATCCTTGCGGGCTTATTGATGTACCGGTAGTAGTCATTCCCAATGTATGTGCCATCCAGTTCCTGCATGAAGTTTCTTGCAGCAACATCCGCGATGCTCAAGAGTGCGAGCTCTTTGATAACATCTGCGGATTCATGTGCTATTTCCCTAAGCGGCCAGAACATCGGCCAGTGATGACGTTCAATGGCAATACTCAGCCTTTCCGGCATACGCCACTTCCGTGCCAGGTGTCCCCCGAGAGCGGCATGGTCGATGCCGTAGAGGTCGTACTCCTGCTTCAGCCGCTGCCTCGGGTCAAGCGAGAACCCGTTGTCGGGCTGAGGGAGAGATTGTTCCATGATAATCTTTGCAATGTCATGAAGCATGCCCAGGGTGACCATGGTTCCACCAGGTACGCCGATTCTCGATGAACTTGCGAGATACGCTGCAATGGTTGAGGTAAGATTGGAATGGATCCATTCGGCCTTCGATGGTTTCAGCCCTATCTTGGAGGTCCTTTCTTCCATGACGATGCGATAAATCTCGTTGTATCCGAGTATGACGATGGCATTAAAGATATTGTCGACCTTCTGCAACAGGCCATAAAAAGGCGAGTTTACGCGTCTTAAGATAAACGAAGTGAGTCCCTGGTCAGTTATAATGAGTTTGCTGATATCTTTAGGGTTGATATCAGGATCATTCAACCTGGATGAGAGCTCGGTTATCAGGGGAGATATCGACTCGATATTGTCGAGAATGTTCCGGATCTCTTCCGGAAGTTCTTCTGTCTTTTCCCGGCTCGGCTTCCAGTCGAGGTCATACATATTCATGAATGATTCAACATCATCGTCTGAGGACATGCTTACATAGCGCGCAGGGGCTTTTTTCAGCGGCGGGTTGGCCTTTTTCGAAGCGAGCTTTAGAATCAGGATCAACAGAGCGATGCTGACAACGGAGTATATGATAAACAGTAGTATGCTAGTTCCTTCCATCATTGAGTCTTATCGGGAATATATACTGCCGCCTTTAATTTTATTATACACAAAAACAACTTCTAGGTGCTGTGGAATCGATGGTGATTGCCTGTGCATAAATATGCATTCTACCCGGTATATTCCGCTTAAATTTGCTTGAAATACATTCGGGTGGAGACGGGAATGTTCTTTATAAGGTTAAAGAAAGTGCCCGGTGTTTCCGAGGGGTTCATTGTGGAAGGTAAACTGCGTCCGGAACAAACCAGAGAGCAAATCTTGGATATCCTGTCAAGGGCAACGGATATCCTTACCCTGCCTCATGTGGTGAATGAAATACTTGACATAACGTCGGGGAAGAATTCTTCCGCCGCCGATCTGACCGCCATCATCGAGACTGACCCGGCATTGACATCACGGATACTGTCCATTGCAAACTCTTCATACTATGGTTTTGTAAAGAAGATCTCCACGATCTCTCATGCTGTGGTTGTCCTGGGTTTTCAGGAGATACAGAACATCGCACTGAGCATGTCCGTTGTCCAGCTCTTTGACCGGAGAGGATCGGAGTTTACCGAGAAGTTGTGGCGTCACAGCTTTGCGGTAGGGGTAGGCACCAGAATGATGGCAAGCTACTTCAATCTCAAGCTGGACGGCAAGTACTTTGTGGGTGGGCTTCTCCATGATGTCGGAAAGATTTTTCTCTCGCAGTATCTCCCTGAGAAATACAGGGATATGCTCTTGGCCATGGAAGAAGATGACAACAGGATGACCTACCATATGCTCGAAGAGGAGTATTTCGGTATCTCTCACGCACAGGTCGGTGGAAGATTACTGGATTCCTGGATGTTCCCCCAGGAGATCTCGGGTGCGGTGACATATCACCATGAACCTTCTTCTGACGGCTCTGACCCGTCTTTCGCCGCATGTGTACATATTGCAGACTTGCTGTGTACTTTAAAGGGGATCACTCCTCTGAAGGAACACTATTTTCTCTCCATTGAAAAAAAAATTCTCCCCGTGCTCCACAGCCTGAAAGAAGACTTCTCAACCGATGACATGATGAAACTGATTGTACAGCTTGATCTTGAGATCGACAGGCAGAGCAGCTTTGTATCGGCCTTCAAACGCTAGACTGCTGCCATACAAGGCCTAGGATTTCTTTACCAGTCTCCCAAGGAGAGTGTATCCCTCTTCAATGAACAGGCCGCTGAGTGCTGCATCCCTTTCCGTAAATCTCCAGGTATTGTTTCTGGTATCGGTGCTGTCATAGATGACAAAAGGAACAGGATCAGCCGTGTGTGTTCTTTTTGCTATCGGTGTCGGGTGATCGGGCAGGAACAGGACCCTGAAGGGAACATCCTGGGCTTCAATGTTTGTGAGGATATGGCCCACCACCATTTCGTCGAAGTTTTCAATGGCCTGTATCTTTTCCCGTAAAAGACCGGCATGACCTGCTTCATCAGGTGCTTCCACATGGACATAAACGACATCGAGCCGGCTCAGGGCCTCGATGGCGGCTTGTGCTTTACCAATGTAATTGGTGTCGATCCAGCCCGTTGCCCCCGGCACATTGATGATCTCCATGCCTCTGAGTGTCCCGAGGCCTCTCAGCAGGTCGACAGCAGATATCATGGCCCCTGAAATGCCGTATTCAGCCTGCAGGGTAGGGATTTTTTGAACCTTTCCTTCGCCCCAGGGCCATATTGCCGTTGCCTCCCTCTTGCCCTGTTTTCTCCTGGCGAGGTTGATGGGATGATCTTTAAGGATCGTCATGGACTCTTTGATGAGCCTTGTCAACAGATCGTCATTGGGGAGAAACTCATCGATATACTCTCCGATGATATCGTGAGGGGGGGTTGTATTCAATTCCCTGTTCTCAAAACCGCGGATAACCATGAGGTGCCTGTATTCAATTCCGGGATGGACATTTATTCCGTCGTAGCTTTCAACAAGTTTTCTCAGGGCATCGATAAGCTCAGCGGCCTCCTGGGTGGAAATGTGATCGGAGCAGTAATCTTCCATGATAAGGCCTTTTTCCCGGTGTGTCAGGGTGACGAGATTTATTCTGAAAGCGGTATCAGTATCCTGAAGATCGACCCCCATGCTGATTGCCTCGATGGGGGCCCTTCCCGAGTAGTATTGGCCCGGATCAAGCCCGAGAACGCTCATGTTGGCCACATCGCTGCCGGGCGGAAACCCGGGTTTTACCGTCCTGACCATGCCGAGTTCTCCCCTGGCAGCAAGTTTGTCCATATACGGGGTATTCGCTACATCCAGAGGGGTTTTTCCTCCAAGGTCTTCAAGGGGCTCATCAGCCATTCCGTCTCCGAGCAGAATTATGGTCTTCAAATCATGTCCTCCACATAAAAGTTGCTGGTACAGCTTTTCTTCAGTGTTTTGTCATACAGGTTCATGATCGCTTATTCTTCAGGTCCTTGTCCTCGACCCTCATTACTACAGACGAGCCGCCGACCTCCTCCAGGGATTCGATCTCCCGTATGGCGCTCCTGATATTCGATTCCCTCGCCTCATGGGTCAGCATGACAATCGGGACAAAGCCCTTTTCCTGGGGAGCCTTCTGTATGACAGATACGATACTGATATCCCTCTCTCCCAGGATCCCGGCGATCTTGGCAAGCACCCCGGGTTTATCCGCTACATTTATCCTGAGGTAGTAGTTTGTACAGATATCATCGATATCCATGTACTTCTTTGGCTTTGCTAAATCTTTTCTGTAGCCCAGGTGTGGGATCCTGCCGGCAATTCCGGCCCTGATATTTCTCCCGATGTCTGCAATATCACTTACAACAGCAGATGCCGTAGGCATCATTCCCGCCCCTCTGCCGTAAAAGAGGGTTGAATCGACGATGTCACCGCGTACATAAAAGGCGTTGAATACGCCGTCGACCTTGGAGAGCAGGTAGTTAAACGGCAGCAAAGTCGGATGAACCCTGGCTTCCACCTGATCGCCCCTGTCGATGGTCAGGGCCAGCAGCTTCACCTTGTATCCCAGCTCACGGGCATAGGTCACATCGAGTCTGTCGATCTTTGAAATGCCTTCCACGTAGATCTTGTCCATTTCCGGAGGCACACCATAGGCGAGAGAGGTGATGACAGCGAGTTTGTGAGCGGCATCGATGCCTTCCACATCGAGTGTCGGATCGGCCTCCGCATACCCCAGGTCCATTGCCTCCTTCAGGGTTTCTTTGAAAGAGGACCCTTTCTCGGTCATCTCGGTGAGGATATAATTGCAGGTGCCGTTTAAGATGCCGTAGATAAAGGTATAGTTGTTGGCAACCAGTGACTCCCGAAGCGCTTTTATGATCGGGATGCCTCCCCCGACAGCAGCCTCGTAGTAGAGGTCTTTTCCGTATGTCTGGGCGGCATCGAAAAGTTCTTTCCCATGAGATGCCAGCAGGGCCTTGTTTGCCGTAACAACATGTTTGCCGGACTTGAGAGCCTCGAGGATAAAGGTCTTTGCCGGTTCTGTACCGCCGATAAGCTCAACGATGATGTCGATGTCAGGATTGTTGATGAGGGATCTTGCATCTGTGGTGAGCATTCCATCCGGTATGGTAATCCCCCTGTCGGTAGTTATATCGAGATCAGCAATAGCAGTTAATGTCAAAGAAAAACCGAGCCTCTCTTCCAAAAGAGCAGTGTTTTCCAGGAGTGTTTTCGCCACCCCGGCACCTATGGTTCCAAGACCGATCAAACCGACTCTTATGTTGTCCATACATACTCCTTACGATGTTTTATTCCAGACATGACTTCTGCATGGTGAATGCATGATTTTTTAAGAAACCCAAGACTATGCATACCAGCCCGTTCTTCCTCGATGGTCACTCGTTTATGTACGATCTTTGATAGCCATTCAACCATCTCTGTCGCATCCATGATTCCGGCGGATCCCCTCCAGGGCCTCTTTTGCATGATAAGAACTTCTTATAAGCGGCCCTGAGATAGCATAGCTTATACCGATCTTTTTCGCAAGATCAGACCATTCTTCGAAGTGACCGGGGTGCCAGTACTTCACGACCGGTATTTGTTCTTTCGTCGGCTGCATATACTGGCCAATAGTTATGATGTCACATCCTGCCTGTTTCAATGAGACGATAAGGTCCCGGATCTCATCCTCTTTCTCACCAAGACCCACCATGAACCCGGACTTTACCACGATCGGTTCAGGGTATTCATGAGCCATTCTCAGAAGATTCAGGCTCCTATCCAGACTGGCCTCCGGCCGGACAGACGGGTAGAGCCGGGAGACGGTCTCGACGTTATGGTTGAACACATCAGGTCTCTGAGAGAAAACGATCCCTGCCAGCGATTCCTGTGCTGAGAAATCCGGCGTGAGTACCTCAATTGTCGAGAGGGGAAGGGTCGCTCTGATCAAAGATATGGTTTCTGCAAAGGCATGGGCACCCTGATCGACAAGATCATCCCTGCTCACGGATGTTATGACGACATGATCGAGGCCCAAGTCTTTTGCGGCTTGCGCCACCTCCTTCGGTTCCTGCCTGTCAGGCGGAGAAGGTGTTCCTTTGTTGATGGAACAGAATCTGCAGCCGCGTGTGCAGATATCACCAAGAATCAGAAAGGTTGCTGTAGGGGTGCTGAAGCATTCGGTGATATTGGGACATCGTGCCTCTTCACACACTGTCGAAAGACGGGCGGTTCGAAAACGGACCTTGAGTGCACGCAACTCTCTGAGAGACTTCTTCTTTCTCAGCCAGGAAGGTATTCTGTCCTGTATGGTACAGTGATCTTCTCGTTCCATCATTCGTAAATGCACAAGGAGTACTTGTATCTCAGGTCAATCGATGACATGAAGGCTACATCCGGCACCTCTTTCAGAGTGGAACATGCTATGAGGGGCATCATGGTGCAAGCTCGATAAGCCGGGACAGGACAGGTTTGTTCCAGGCAGAAAAGAGACGGACGAAGGCTCGATTCACGGGAGATTCCTCATGATCTTGTCCCGCGTCTTCTCGATATGCTCGGAGATGATATGTACATCGCCCAGTACCGGCATGAAGTTGGTATCACCATGCCATCTGGGCACTATGTGGATGTGTACATGGTCTGCAACGCCGGCCCCTGAAACTGAGCCGATATTGCACCCGATATTGAAGCCATCCGGGTTCATTGCCTTTCGAACGGCACCGACCAGAACTTTTACCAGCGACATCATCTCTAAGAATTCCTGTTCATCGACATCGTCCAGATCGCCCACATGCCTGTATGGGGCAACCATGCAGTGTCCGGTAGTGTAGGGGAACCGGTTCATGATCGCAAAGCAAGTCTGGTCTTTCCTGAGGATGAGCGGATCCTGATTGTCCGGAGCGGTGCAGAAGATACACGTGCTCTCCTTAGGAGTCGTTACATATTCCATTCTCCACGGAGCCCAGATATTGTTCATAGCGAGATGATCTCCCCCTCGATCATTTTTCCGTCGATTCTTATTATACCGATTGAATTTGAGGATGTAAATCGTGAGTCTGTAGGAGAACCAGGATTAAAAAAGAAGATGCCCGCCTCATAGGCACAGAAAGCCTGATGGGTATGACCGTAGATTATGGCATCCACTCTCTCAAACGAGGTGCGGATTCGCCGGCGTATCCCATGAGGAGACCCCCATCCGTGGATAATGCCTATAGAGAGCTCTTCTATCCTGATCGTGCGGCTTGTTGGGTACGACCTCTGTACATCTGCACTGTCCATATTGCCGCACACGGCAATCACCTCTTTGTCCAGTGCCATGAACAAGTCGAGTACATCCAATGTCACCATGTCTCCGGCATGGATGACCATCTCGACATCATGGAAGTGTTTGCGGATGACCGTTTCGAGGAACGTGTCCGGACTCCTGCGATGAGTGTCTGATATCACACCGATTTTTGTCATATTCTCTAGAGAACACACTTCCCGTGGTTTTGCAAGATGAAGGTGGAAAGATACACTGTCGAAGTATCGAGTTGTAATCCGGCGATGCTCAGTTCAGATTCCGGGCATCAGAGATACTCATCTGCATTCTCAGTGAAATTCTTGACGTCAAAGATCACTCCCTGTTGTGCCTTCAGTTCCTTCAGATCAAGGGATTTGAATTCATCATGAGCCACTGCAACCATAATCCCTTCGTATTGGGGCTTCAGGTCGCTCCGGCTTGTAATGAGGTCTATTCCGTATTCGGCCTTCACCTCATCAGGATCGGCGAGGGGGTCGTAGACATCAAAGTTGCAGTCGAAATCCTGCAACTGTTTGATGATATCTATCACCTTGGAATTCCTTATGTCCGGACAGTTTTCCTTGAAGGTAATGCCTAAGACCAGGATGTTCGTATCGGTGATCCTGTGGGCCTTTTTCACCATCATCTTTATGAGCTGCGTTGCCACATACCTGCCCATACCGTCGTTGAGTCTGCGGCCTGCAAGGATGATTTGCGGAATATACCCCAGGCTCTCCGCCTTATGGGTCAGATAGTAAGGGTCGACGCCGATGCAGTGTCCGCCCACAAGACCAGGCTCGAAAGCGAGGAAGTTCCATTTGGTGCGTGCTGCATCGAGCACATCTCTGGTTCTTATGTTCATACGTGAAAAGATCATTGCAAGTTCATTGATAAAGGCGATGTTGATGTCTCTCTGGGCGTTCTCGATGACCTTTGCCGCCTCTGCAACCTTGATGCACGGGGCGAGGTGGGTTCCTGCTTCTATGATGGATTTGTAGAGATTGTCTACAATAAGGGCAGCCTCGGGGGTGGAGCCGGATGTCACTTTCTTGATGTTGACGAGCCTGTGGGCCTTGTCTCCCGGGTTGATCCTCTCCGGGCTGTAGCCGCAGAAAAAATCCCTGTTGTACGTAAGCCCCGAGACCTGCTCGATCACCGGAACACAATCCTCTTCCGTGGCTCCGGGATAGACGGTTGACTCATATATCACGATATCTCCTCTGGCGATAACGCTGCCCACAGTAGAGCTCGCCTTTTTCAACAGGGTCAGATCCGGTCTGTTGTATCTGTCGATGGGTGTTGGAACCGTTATAATATAGGTGTTGCAATCTCTGAGATCGTCCACGTTGCAGGTATAGGAAAGATGTGCTGCGCACTTGAGCTCTTCCGGGCTCATTTCCCGTGTTCTGTCGCGGTGTTCCCTCAGCTCATCGATCCGAACCGTGTTGATGTCGAAGCCGATGGTGGTATACTTTTTTCCGAACTGAACAGCCAGCGGCAGCCCCACATATCCCAGACCGATAATTGCTATTGTATGTTCCATTTTTTCTCCCCATCAACGCATGCATTACAGCAAGGCATGCCCCTTATCATATTTTCGAGCCGTACCAAAGACCAAATTCGATCTTCATAAGAATATTCGGAAATTGTGTGGTGAACTTGAGGGATATCGCACCATTTGGGTCGTATGATGCTCTTTGCTTGACAGCTGATGGCAAAAAAACATAGACAATTGGCAATTGTATTTATCATACGGCACATAAGAGAAAGCGGGTCATCCATGGAACGGAAACACACTAGGATCGGGGTGTTTGATTCGGGCATAGGGGGTCTTACCGTGCTCAGAGGGCTGCTGGACCTGTTGCCCGGGATCGACATCGCGTATCTTGGGGACAGTGCACGTCTCCCATACGGGACCAAGTCACCAAAGACGATCATTCGCTACAGCCTCCAGTGCGCCGGTTTCCTGGTCTCCAAGGACATCGATATGCTGGTGGTTGCCTGTAATACCGCCAGTGCCCATGCAATCCCCGAATTGAGGAAGGAATTTGCCATCCCTGTGGTGGGAGTGGTGGACGCCGGTGCGTGTGCGGTCATCGAAGCAGGAGGGACCCGGATAGGGGTAATCGGTACCCCGTCGACCATTAAAAGCCGGGCCTATGATACCGCCATTTTGAACCTGAAACCCGATGCCGAGGTATTCTCTCAGGCATGTCCGCTGTTCGTACCGCTGGTGGAAGAAGGGTGGTTTGATAACGATATCACCGAGAGAGTGGCGCAGCGATATCTCAGCGATCTGATTGAGCAGGATATCGACACGCTGCTGCTTGGATGCACCCATTATCCGATGTTAAAAAAAGTTATTGCACGGGTCATGGGAGATGGCGTCCGTATCATAGATTCGGCCCATTCAACGGCTCAGACCGTATCAGGGATGATCGGGGAGAGCTATAACCCTGGCAGATCCCAGTCCATTGTCTACTATCTGTCCGACCTCTCCCAGAATTTCATAGACCTCGGGGAGGTGTTTTTGGGTAAAGAAATGAAGTATGTATATGATGTGGATCTTTGTGTATAATAGATAAGCAAGGGAAGACCTCATGAGCAAAAAGAGATTATCACGAGTACGAAACATGGGCTTTGTCGCCCATATCGATGCAGGAAAGACTACGGTCACCGAGAGAGTGCTCTTTTATGCCGGGAAGATACACAGGATGGGAGAGGTCCATGATGGTCAGGCCACTATGGACTGGATGCCCCAGGAACAGGAGAGAGGTATCACCATAACATCTGCGGTTACCACATGCAGCTGGAACAATCATAATATTCACATCATAGATACCCCGGGACATGTCGATTTCACCATAGAGGTGGAACGAAGCCTGCGCGTGCTTGATGGCGCCGTGATGATACTGTGCGCCGTTGGAGGGGTCCAGGCCCAGACGGAAACCGTGTGGCAGCAGTGCAAGAAATACCAGGTGCCCACCGTGGCCTTTGTGAATAAATTAGACAGGCTCGGCGCTGATTTTGATTCCGTGATACAACAGATGCAGGACCGACTCGAGGTGAAGCCGCTGCCGCTGCAGCTCCCGTTCTTCGAAGGGGATAATCTCAAAGGTGTTGTGGATATAATCAACTGGCGTGTTCTACTGTGGGATGAGGACAGTCTCGGTGCAACATATGATGTCTATCCGATTACGGACGATCTTCTCCCTGATGCGATTCATGCACGAGATCATCTGCTCGAGACACTCGCTGACTATGACGATGAGATCATGGAGCTCTATCTTGCAGGAGAACTCCCCGAGCAGGACAGGATAAAAGAGACACTCAGGAAGGTGACCCTCGATAATCTCGTTGTGCCGGTACTGTGCGGTTCTGCACTCAAGAACAAGGGGATACAGCCTCTGATCGATGCCGTTATCGACTATCTGCCTTCTCCGGAAGAAGTCAAACCGGTTATTGCCCATGACAAGAAAACGGGTGAACAGCTCCAGGTGGAGATAACCCCTGATGGTTCGCTCTTGGCATATGTGTTCAAGGTCTACATGGATGAAGGCAGGAGAATGGTCTATATGAGAATATATTCCGGCACGCTGCATGTGGGAGAGGATGTGTTCAACACCACGCGAGATACCCGGGAGAAGATCGCAAGACTGTTCGAGATGCATTCTCATCATAAACAGCGCATAGACACTGCCGTAGCAGGGGATATCGTCGCCGTGGTGGGTCTGAAGGATTCCGTTACCGGGGATACCATTGCCCGCCAGAACGAATCCATCGTGCTGGAGCCCATAGAAATCCTCAAGCCGGTGATCTCTGTCGCCATTGAACCAAAGAGTTCGGATTCTTCAGAACGTCTCCTCCAGGCAATGAAAAAGATCATGGAGGAAGATCCCACCATAAAGGTGAACGAAGACCCGGACACCGGTCAGATCATTCTCGAGGGCATGGGGGAACTTCATCTTGAAGTGGCCATAGACAGGTTCAAGACTGCCTTCGGTGTGGATATCAATGTAGGGAAACCGCAGGTGCTCTACTGTTCATCTATACAGCAGTCCGCACTCTCTGAGATCGTTTTTGACAAGAAGATCGGTGAGGTCGATCATTTCGGCCATATAGAACTCATCTCCGGACCGGCACGGCGTGGAGACGGCAATACATTCAGGATCAGCCCTGATGTGGGTGATGATCTGAGGCCATATGTAATGGCCGGGCTCGAAGAGGCCTGTCTGGCGGACCCGGTATACGGGTATGAGGTCGCAGATATTGACGTTGAGGTAAAGAAGGTCATACTGAATGACAGGACAACCCCGCAGGGGACGAAGATAGCGGCACAGATGGCCTTGCAGGATGCCATGAAGAAGGCCGGTGTTCTCCAGTTGGAACCCATCATGGAGCTTGATGCCCTCTCTCCGGAAGAGTATGTTGGTGACGTTGTAGGCGATCTCAGCTCCAGGAAAGCCAGTATTGAAGGGGTGGTCATCAAAGGCAAGTATCACCAGATAAAGGCCTATGTCCCCTTGTCCTCTACATTCGGCTATTCAACCGGGCTCAGGTCGCTGACCCGGGGCAGGGGGAGTTTCTCGATGAGGTTCCATGGCTTTGATGCGGTGTAAGAATCTCCTTGAGAGAGTATGCATGTTATGAGACAGTATAATATGGTATGGTGGTGAGTGGACCGGGAGGTAAACAGGTGTCGGGGTGCGGGAAATTTATCCCTGGGCAAAGAGTCACTGCCGGGAAGATCCTGCCCTTACAAGTGATTCGAGATCCATAATGATAAAACGATTCAAATGGTTACTGGAACTGTTTGTGCTGACCTTATTTGCGTGGGTCGCAGCCGGTATCATCACCTCTATAGCGGGTTATGTCCTTTATGAACCGCCCATGCCTCAAGGCAAGTCCGATATTTCAGTCTCGAAGAACAACAGGGTTTCCAAGGGCAAGACTGAATATGATGTGATTGTCGAGAGGGATCTCCTCCAGGTGGGAAAGAGTTCACCTTCGGCACGTACGGCCCCGGTGGAAAAGGATGTTGTCCGGCCAATTGCAGAGATGGGCCTGACCCTCAAGGGGACGATAACCGGTCCAAAGGAGATTGCCAGGGCTATTATAGAAGAAAAGCGGGAACAGAAAAGTTACAAGATCGGCGATGAGGTAAAAGGGGCAGTTGTACTGGCTATATACAGGAACAAGGTGATCATGGATGTTAACGGCCAGGAGCAGATGCTCGTAGTTGAAGAAGCACAATCGAAAGCTTCTCCCACATCAAGAAGTACACCGCCGGCTGCTCCAAGACCTGCCGCGCCCGGCACTTCAGGCATTACATCGATTATGAAAAATCTGGATCAGTATATCGGCTCTGCCAGGGTTGTACCGTATTTCAAGGGGGGCGAGCCGTATGGCTTCAGGGTAAGCAATCTCAAAGAGGGCACTATGGTCTATGATCTCGGTGTACGCTCCGGCGATATTATCCGCTCTGTCAACGGTGTACCCATCCGCACACCCGAGGATGCATTTAACGCGTACCAGGAAATGCAGAATGAAGCCTCCGTTGAAGTCGAGCTGGAGAGAAAAGGGGAATCAACCACGATAACTGTACCCTTGCAGTGATACGGTCGTGGTGGAGTGAGTAGGTAAGGGAAAGAACAATGTTTGAAAGTTTTTTCGGACTTTCAGAAAACCCTTTTAATCTGACACCTGATCCGAAATTCCTCTTTCTTTCCCAGGTGCACCAGGAGGCCTTGTCTCATCTCCAGTACGGGATCGAACAGAGAAAGGGATTCGTGTTGATAACCGGAGAGGTGGGTGCCGGCAAGACCACCATTTGCCGTTCGCTCCTGGCCAAGCTTCCCAGGAAAACCAGGACCGCCCTGGTATTAAACCCGTCGCTGTCATCTGTTGAACTTCTCCAGACCATCAATCAGGACTTCGGCATAGATGCCGCTCCCACCTCGAAGAAGGAACTTCTCGACAGGCTCTATGAATTTCTCATACAGGTTTTTGTTGATGGAGAGAATGCCGTCTTGATCATCGACGAATGTCAGAACCTCTCCCCTGATGTTCTGGAACAGATTCGTATGCTTTCCAACCTGGAGACGGAAAAGGAGAAACTCCTTCAGATCCTTCTGATAGGCCAGCCCCAGCTTGCGAAGATGCTCTCATCGCCGGATCTTAAACAGATAAACGACCGCATTGTGCTGAGATATCACATATGGCCGTTAGGGCTGGCTGATACAAAAGAGTATATCAGCCACCGGCTTGCCGTGGCTGGTTCCCATGGCAACATCAAATTCACCTCCTCCGCGCTGAAACGGATCTATGCCTCTGCTCAGGGACTTCCGAGGAAGATCAACGCCGTGGCTGAACGGTCTCTGCTCATCGCATACTTGAAGGCAAAGAGGACCATTTCCAAGGGCATTGTCGATGGTGCAATACAGGAACTGCGGGGTAACTACCACGAAGAAAGACTCTCTAAGAGGCTGCTCGTCCCGGCTATAGCCGTTGCTTTCTTCATTGTGTTCCTGGGGATATTCTGGCCTTCGCTCTTTTCCGATCTTTCGGAATATATTGACAGTTCCGTTATTGCCACCGACCGGGTAATCATGGACCAACCAGATAGGACGCAGGAAGAGCCGACGAACACCCGTGACTGGGTCATCCCTGACTACGATTCCGCGCTGGAGACCCTGGCCTTGCTGCCGGAAGGGCTTACCGGTCCGGACACGCTCAATCTTCATCCACAGCCCGAGTGCCTGAAACATATAGGTAAACCATCCATTGCATCGGTTGAAACGGGATACCTGATTCTGGTCCATGCAACGGACGATTTCGTTCGGTTTCTGGGCAGGGACAAGGCGATCGTCGAGGTTGGCATGGATGAGTTCAAGTCCATATACAGATGGAATATAATGATAAATTATGCAAAAGAGCCCGAAGAAAAGATCTACACCTTCGAAGATACGGGAGAAGAGGTGGAGAAGATACAGTATATATTGTCGAGGCATGGATACCTCCCGGAAGAACCCAGCGGGATATATGATGTTGCAACCTCCAGGGGTGTTGAACGATTACAGGAAGAGTTCGGTCTCGCACGGGATGGTGTTGCCGGACCTGAGACCATGACGCTGATTGCCCTTCTTGAAAAAGGAATGAAATGAGTTCAATATACGATGCACTCCAGAGGATACAGGCACAGAAGGCAACAATCTCCTCGAGCGTTCTCAGGGAGGATGATTCATCACGGACAAAGATCTTCTGGCTGGTTGTTTTTTCCATCATCATAGGCTCTGTTTGCACTGCGGCTCTTTTCTATGGTGTTAGGGCACTGAAAGATGGTAATGGAGAAATAAAAAACACCACCGCTCAGACAATTTCACGGACTGCCTCAGAGGTTGGTCCTCCTGCGGAGCAGGACGCTGTGGTCCATGGAGGTGGAGATGTAACCGGCGGAATCGAGCGCTGTCTAAAAGCCATTGATTCACAGCCGGATAAGGTGGATGCATATTTAGAGCTCGGCGGGCTCTACTATGAATCGGATGATTATGACAAGGCGTTGCTCACCTATACAAAAGCACTTCGATACTTTCGGGGTGACGCCAGGATCTTGAATAATATCGGGAGCGTAATGTTGGCAAAGGGGGATATGGATAAGGCCATAGGATATTTTGTTCATGCAAACACGATATCCAAGGATTTCGTCGAACCCGTATATAACATGGCATGTGCATACGCAAAAAAAAAGAATCAGGCTGAAGCACTCGCTGCTTTTAAAAGGGCATACGCATTGAATCCGGAAGTGGGGCTATGGGCGGTCCAGGACCCTGACCTGGAATACTTAAGAGGCAACGTTGAGTTTGATGCCATAGTCCATGTGCAATAATCTACAAGGGGGAAGAATGAAAACGCGAAAGGCAATCTTGGTGGCGGTGATAGTTCTCGTGCTGGGCACTCCCTGCATGTGGGGAGCCAGGTTGATCCAGGACTCCGAACCAGCAGCACCTGCACCAGAAGCGAATATTGAGCGACCCACACCCAAGCAGACTCAGCCCGTGAAGCGTGTCCTGCCGAAGGCACCTGCAGAGAGGACCGGTAAGGTCCAGAATGTGCCTGATGCAGGACAGGAGAATGTCCAGAACCCCGATGATGATGCGCAGCAGGTCACCATGGACTTCGATGGTGTGGATATCAAGGTTTTCATCAAATTCATTGCAGACATAACCGGCAGGAATTTCATCCTGGATGAAAAGGTGTCCGGAAAGGTAACGGTAATATCCCCGAGAAAGATGAGCCTGGATGAGGCGTACCAGGTATTTCTCTCTGTGCTTGAGGTGAACGGATACGGAACCGTGAGGGTGGGCGGTGTGACCAAGATTGTGAAGTCGGCTGAAGCGATCACCAAGAGCCTCGAGACGACCATGGATCTTCCAGCCCTGAGGGAAGACCGGATGGTGACACAGATCATCCCTTTAAAACATGCGGATGCAAACGACATGCGCACCCTCCTTTCGCCGCTCATATCAAAGGGTACCTCACAGCTACTTGCGTATCCCCAGAGCAATGTGCTCATTATCACCGATACCATGTCCAACATACAAAAGATCGTGGACATCCTCAATGTGGTGGATGTAACGGGCTTTGCACAGGAGGTACGCATCTTCACGCTCACCTATGCCTCGGCAAGCGATCTGAGCACGAAACTCACCGAGATCCTTGCTGAAGACAAAACCGCGCAGACAAGCCGTATACGGACAGCCCGGCAGGCCGGTGTCGTCGGTGGAAAGGCCTCGGCCAAGATCATCCCCTATGAGAGGACGAACGCCCTGATCGTTCTTGCCTCGGCAATGGACATGCCGGAGATCGAGATCCTCATAAAGACTCTGGATATACCCACACCGAGCGGGAAGGAAGACATCCATGTATACTATCTGCAATACGCCAACGCCGAAGACATGGCAAAGGTATTGACCGATATTCCTACTCCCGAGAGTCCCGAAGCTGCCAATGCCGTCAAAGGCAAGACCACAGCAGCCCGGGGCACATCTCAGAACCAGGAGATCAAGATCAGCTCCGATCCCGAGACCAATTCCCTGATCATCTATGCAGATCCGTACGCCTACAGGACTATCGTCGAGACCATCAAGTACCTGGATATCCCGAGGAAACAGGTCTATATCAAGGCGCTTATCATGGAGGTGAACACGGAAAAAGATTTCAAGGTGGGCGTGGAGTGGACCTTCTTTGAGGATTTCAAATACGATGACGGCCAGCGAATCGGCGGCGTCTTCGGCAGGACCGGCCAGAGCTTTATCAGCAGCCCTGCAGACCTCCCTTCAGGATCACTGCTGGGGGTTGTGGGCGAAACCATCACCATCGGCAGCGGTGACACGCAGATAACATTCCCGAACATGACTTCCTTTATCAATGCCATGGCGACGGACTCGGACGTACATATTATCTCCACCCCTCAGATCATCACCATGGACAACAAGGAGGCGGAGATCAAGGTGGGGGCGAATGTCCCCTATGTGACGAAAACAGACACGGACAGTACCAACATCAACCGGACGGTCCGCACATTCGACTATCGTGATGTGGGGGTGACCCTGCGACTGACGCCGCAGATCAACCAGCAGGGCAATATCAGGATCGAACTGTTCCAGGAGAACACAACCCTGGTGCCAGGGCAGGGTGAAGAGGAATTTGCCCCCACAACCCTGAAACGCTCCGCCACCACTACCGTGACCGTAAAGGACGGGAGCACCATGGTCATCGGCGGACTTATCGGGGATACCCTCACATTGGGCGATACCAGGGTGCCGCTGCTGAGCAGGATCCCGCTTCTCGGATACCTCTTCAAATCCATGTCGAATGTCAAGGAGACGACGAATCTCTATATCTTCCTGACCCCGCGCATAATCGATACCGACGATAAGGTCGAGGGGCTCTACCAGGAGAAATACAAAGAGCTCAAGGATTCAAAGGTAAAGACCAGGAATGGGAAAGATGATGAAAATCCAAAGCCTTGAAGAAGTTCTCCTGGAGATGAGCCTCATCGATGAGTCCTCGCTGGACAAGGCCCGCTCGGTTCAGCGGGAAAAGGCCGTCTCTCTGCAGGATGCACTTCTCGCCACAGGCGTTCTCAGTGATCATGACATGATCCAGGCACTGTCGAAGCAGTGGAACATCTCGCTTCTGAACATGATCGGTGAGATCGACGTGGACCCTGCCATTATCGATAAACTGCCCATAACATTCCTGCGCAAATATATCATGGTCCCGGTAAAGGTGCAGGGTGACATCATGGTGGTGGCGGTGAACGATCCCACCAACCAGGAGGCGTTATTCGACATCTCCAAGATCATGGAGGTCAAGGACATCAAACGGGTACTTGCGCCCAAACAGGAAATCCTTGCTGCCATCAACAGACTCGTGGAGATGAAGGAGGAGAGCGCCAAGGATATCATGGAGGATATGGAGGAGGAAGAAGACGAAATCCTCAGGGATCTCGAGAGCATCCAGGACATTACCGTGATGGAGACAGAGGCCCCCATTATCCGTATGGTGAACCGCCTCATGGTGCAGGCTTACCGGGAAAGGGCCTCGGATATACATGTGGAGCCCTACCAGAGTGATGTGAAGGTGCGTTACCGCGTGGACGGTATTCTCCATGACGTGGTCACGCTCCCCAAACGTATTCATTCGGCCGTTGTCTCCCGCATTAAGGTTATGGCAATGCTCAATATCGCAGAGAAGCGGCTCCCCCAGGACGGCAGGATCGGGATAAAGCTTGGAGATCACTCGGTGGACCTTAGAATCTCCACGGTTCCCACCGTCAATGGGGAACGGGTGGTCATGCGAATCCTGGACAAGTCGTCTGTCCTGTTCGGGCTGGAGGAACTCGGCTATTATCCCGATGATCTCAAGATCATCGAAAAGTTGATTAAACAGGAACACGGCATCCTGCTGGTAACAGGTCCCACCGGATCGGGAAAGACCACATCGCTGTACTCCATGTTGAGCAGAATAAATGCGCCGGACAAGAATATTCTCACCATCGAGGACCCGATCGAGTATCAGCTCAAGGGCATCGGCCAGATTCCGGTGAATACGAAAGTGGGTTTGAGCTTTGCTTCGGGATTGCGCTCCATCGTCAGACAGGACCCGGATGTGATCCTTGTTGGTGAGATCAGGGATCTCGAGACAGCCGAGATTGCCATCCAGGCGGCACTTACCGGGCATCTGGTATTTTCCACCCTGCACACCAACGATGCCTCCAGCGCAATCACGAGACTGATCGATATGGGGATCGAACCCTTTCTTGTGACATCATCGGTCAATGCGATCATTGCACAAAGGCTGGTAAGAAAGATTTGCCCTTCGTGCCGGCAGGAATATTTCCCCGAGGATGAGAGCCTGCTGGACATAGGCCTGTCAAAGGAGATGCTCAGTAAGGAAGGCTATCTCTACCGCGGAGCAGGATGTAAGGAATGTATCGAGACCGGCTACAAAGGAAGAACTGGCATCTACGAGATCCTCACCATGAGCGATCCCATAAAGAACACAATACTGAAATCTTCCGATTCGAATATCATAAAAAATATGGCCATCAAGGAGGGATTGCACACCTTGAGACAGGATGGTGCCCGCAAGGTTGAAGACGGCGCCACCACCATTGAAGAAGTCTTGAGGGTAACCCAGTAGCAATGGCCAAGCCGAAAAGAGTCTACTGCTGTTCATCATGCGGCTATATATCTCCCCAGTGGATGGGAAAATGTCCTGAATGCATGCAGTGGAATACCCTTGTGGAAGATGTAATTGAAGAAAGAAGAGGGGTAGCAACAAAGAGTGCCAGACAGAGTAGTCCGATCCCCTTCGGGAGTATCGCCTCTGCCGATGTTGCCCGGAAGAAATGCGGTATCGATGAACTTGACCGGGTACTCGGAGGCGGTATAGTGGACGGTTCCCTGGTCCTGATCGGAGGAGATCCTGGAATCGGGAAATCAACCATCATGCTCCAGATGGCCTATAACCTGGCAGTCAAGAATATGAAAATATTATACATCAGTGGCGAAGAATCCGCTGTACAGCTCAAGATGAGAGGGGAGAGGCTGGAGGTTGTATCTGATAATATCCTGATCTATTCAGAGGTCCTCTTAGAGGATATAAAGGAACAGATCGGGATACATAAACCCGATCTTGTGGTGATCGATTCCATTCAGTCGGTGTTTTCCGCTCAGGTGGATGCTCCTCCCGGGAGTATGTCTCAGGTTCGGGGCAGTGCCGGGATCCTCATGGAGATCGCAAAGGGCATGAACACCATCGTCTTTGTCGTGGGACACGTGACAAAGGAGGGATGGATCGCCGGACCCAAGATGCTCGAGCATATGGTGGATACCGTGCTGTATTTTGAAGGGGATTCTTCCGGTGCGTTCCGGATCCTCCGTGCCGTGAAGAACCGGTTCGGCACCACCGGCGAGATCGGTGTTTTCGAGATGAAGTCCACAGGCCTGCACGAGGTTGAAGATCCCTCGTCGCTCTTTATTCACGGACTTGGAGGAGATGCCTCCGGCAGTGCGGTAATGGCGACCATAGAAGGGAGCAGGGCATTCGTTGTGGAGGTTCAGTCTCTGGTGAGCAAGACCAGTTATTCCATGCCCAAGAGGATATCCATAGGCTCCGATCCGTCACGGTTGTCCGTACTCCTTGCGGTCATGGAGAAGAGGGCGGGGACCTATCTGTCGAATTCCGATGTGGTGGTGAATATCGCCGGAGGAATCAAGGTGAATGAGCCTGCCGTTGATCTGGCCGTGGTTATGGCTATTGCCTCGAGTGCAATGGACAAACCGCTTCCAAAAGGTGTTGTCTGTATTGGAGAGGTGGGCCTGAATGGAGAATTGAGGCCGGTGAATCATATGGAGTCGCGGATCAGAGAGGCAATCAGGATGGGATTTACCAAGGCCATGATCCCGAAGGCGAATCATGACTCCCTGAAAAAGGTCCAGGGCATCGAGCTGTTCGGGCTGCCTAATATACGATCAGCTCTCGATATGATTGCATAGTATCTTTTCAGCATGTTCAGGATTGGCCAGGGTTTCTTCCTCCTGCCCGGTGATGAGAGACGCTGATGCCGCATGGTTGTTACTGCCCGAACCCTTCAGAAGACAAATCGTTTTTTAGCGGATACCCCCTGTATTTACTCAAGGGCGTCCGCCGGGATGACGATACAGCTGGTATGAGAAGGTATAATATTTATGCATCCATGCCGTTGGTAGGCAGATATGAACTCATGAAAGAGAATCAACATTCATCCGGGGGATCTGATGAGGATTACTGGAATGAATGCTTCACCTGGGAAGAACTCAAAAAGATCATTCCATATCTGAGGTCTCAGGGGTGGAAATTTGAGATCGAGCCGATTACCGAAGAGCAATCAAGCGGAAAAATACACATATTTTCATTTACTTGTGGCGTAAATCATGACTTCAGACTGATAAATGCTTCTGGTCTGCACGTTATCATGGCCCGTGATTTCGGCAATAATAAAACCTTGAAAGAATCTTCAAATCCATTAGGGTATTGACATCTATATGTTATGGTATTAATAATTTTATATAGTTATAGAATTATTAATGAGAAAAAAGGAGGTACATATGGGCACCTTGACAAAAAGTGGGATTATCGATGAGATCGTCTTGAACACAGGCCTTTCAAGAAAAGAGGCAAGCGATGGTATTGAGACGTTCATTGAGATCATAAAACAAGCCCTGGAGAAGAAAGAGCCCGTGAGTATTTCCGGTTTTGGCAAGTGGAAAGTCAGGGAGAAGACAGCGAGAAGAGGGCGTAATCCCAAAACTGCTGAGGAGATCGTTATTTCCCCAAGGAGCGTTGTAACCTTCTCATTGTCAAATGTGCTGAGATCGAAACTCACGAGCAAGGGTTAATACCGGGAAGAGGCACCTTGAACTGCTTCAGAAATATCAACACGGAAGAATAACAGACTAATATCAGAGTATTTTCCGGCGCGTTAATACACAAACGTCAACGAACAACCGATACCAGTCCTAGATTGCATATGCGTGCGGATTGGTGTCGGTTGTTTTTTTCTCACAGGCTTACCTTAAGGTGTATAGCTGTACAATAAGATAGATGATGACGTTTATATGGATAATAGCATCAAGAAGTCAGGATTCAGAACCAAGAATAAAAACAGAAAAATAAGACAGGTAGCTCTGAAATCCGATACTTCCTTGTCCTTCGTTGTGGCCTCTTTGGCCATGCAGGCTACGAAATACCTTAAGTGGTGGGTATCAGCAGCAAGATGGTCAAAGTCGCAAGGCAATCATGCGAGGTTGCCGGTGTTCAAAGGTCAATATGAAGAGAAACGATTCTGCTCAATGGATGTGGTGAGAACAGAAGGTGAAGAGTTAAAATAACCCATACCTGTATCGAATGTTACAGGCACATGTATGAAAAGGATCTGTTGTATGAAAAAAGGCTTCCCACCTGAGCGAGGAAGAGCCCGATTGGAAAGCCTTTGATTTTGCTATTCCCCTGGCTCTATAGCATCAGTTGGGCAAACATCCGCACAAGCACCACAATCCGTGCAGAGATCCGAATCGATGGTATAAATATCATCACCTTCACTTATTGCCTCGACCGGACATTCGTCGATGCATGTTCCACAGCAAATACACTCGTCAGTAATTACATATGCCATAGTTGCTCTCCTTTCTCTTGGTAAACTGCATGCGTGGTATACAAATTATGCACAAATGGCAAGTCTTTTTTTATCTGCGAGGACGTGTCCGATTTCACAATCACTTCTTGAGGTCCATGATACAACACCACCAGGGAATTATCACGGTTCCATTAATGTGTTCTTGACCAATAATGATGTGTGTGTATATGAGTGAGAGCAGGTTGGTACATGTATGGACGCACTCGTTGATAGCCTGAAAGGCAGGGAATATTTCTTCGATAACGGTATTCGCTTTGCCTGTAAACAATGCGGAACATGCTGTACCGGCGAGTCGGGTATTATCTATGTAGACGAACAGGAGATTACCGCCATTGCGGAGTTTGTCTGTCTGCCCAGGGAAATCTTTGTCCAGAGATGTCTCTATCCATTCCAGGACAGTTACAGCATCCGGGAAACAGAAGACGGGAGATGTATATTCTACGAGAACGGTTGTGCAATTTATCCGGTGCGCCCCGTTCAGTGCAGGACGTATCCCTTCTGGTTCCAGAACATGCGGTCCGAGGAATCATGGGCGGGAGTCTGCCTGCAATGCCCAGGCATAGGAAAGGGCCCGAAGCATTCAAAGGAGGAGATCCTTGAGTGTATCGGATCCAGCTATCACATATACCAGGTCATCTTAAAAGAAATCAGGGGAGATTGATGTCCCTGCTACTCCATCAGAGGGGGTTTGTTTGGATCCAATAGTGTTCAGGCCGATCGGCATTATTCATTCACCGTTTCATAACAGAGAGGGGATGCCTATCCAGCCCCCGGGTGCAAAAGGGATAAGGGGTACCATAGAGCTTTTGCCCTGCTATACTGAGGCCTTGAAGGACCTGGATGGTTTTTCTCACATTATACTTCTCTACCATTTCCACAGATCCACTTCGTGCAGCCTGAGCGTCGTACCGTTTCTCCATGACAAAGCACACGGGTTATTTGCAACACGGGCCCCCAACAGACCGAATCCCATCGGAATGTCTATCGTGGGGCTCGAACGGATCGAGGATAATATCATGCACATCATCAATGTAGACATCCTTGACGGCACCCCGCTGCTGGATATCAAACCCTACGTTGCCGAAT